>JAABUR0100003452.1_pt1 | contig 22152 bp, 23 predicted proteins | sample 5560091 | NCBI WGS metagenome assembly JAABUR01 (sample SAMN10711879, study PRJNA513375) | rock metagenome | isolation source: Antarctica rocks | place: Antarctica: Victoria Land, University Valley sud
GGCGGCTCGGCCCCCGCATAAGACGAGGCACGCCCGACCGCTGACGGTCAGGCGTGCCTCAGCGGCGTACGACGAGGTCGATCAGACGTCCTTCTTCTCCACAGGCTGGTCCGGGGTCGTCGGCGTCGGCGACTCAACGGTCTCCTCGGTCGGGAACGGCGCTGTCGGAGCAGTGTCGGACCCGTCGACCGGGCCGGCGGTCTCAGCAGCGGTCGTCGGCGTCGACGAGGCGGCCGGCGTCGAGGGTGGCGTCGGGGCAGCCGCCGGACGCGGCGGCGTGCTCGAAGCGGAGTCGCGGCTCGCGGTCCAGGCCGGGTCGGCGTCCTTGCCGGTCAGCTTGTTGTAGAGGAACGCCGCGGCGCCACCCAGTCCGAGCAGGAGCACGAAGTTGCGCAGCTTGTGGCTCTTCTTGCGCTGCTCGACGATGCCGGCACGCTCGGCTACCTCGCGTCCCTTGCGGCGGCTGGTGGCCACCGCCCCGGCGACCACGGGCGCCATCTTGCTACGGGCGTCGTCAACGGCCGGTGCCAGCCGGTCGCGGGCGTCCTCAAGGGCGGGGCCGACAGTGGAGGCGACAGACGACAGAGCCTGTTCCGTCGCCGATCCGATCTTGTCGATGGCGGCCTCGGCAGCAGGCTTGACGGTGCTGCGGGCGTCCTTGGCGGCGGAACGCGCCTTCTTGCGGGTCGATTTCAGGGCCACAGCTGGCTCCTCCTCGTATTCGTGTCGCACAGTCGCGTTGAGGCAGGCAGCTGCCTGCTAGCCCCTACTCTTACGTATTGCTGGCGTTTGCACCACACGGGTCCGCCCGGAGGCTGCGCTTGAGTGGCGTGCGAGGATGGGACGACTGCGTCCGTACGCCGCCGAGCGCGGCGAGCGACTCCCCATCAGGGGCGAATGCAGAGCGATGGCGGTCAGCTGTGACCGCCGTTCGCGCCCCATGACCCCGACCAACACGAAGGACAAACTGGTGGCCGAAGAGCTGTACGCGACCCTGAAGACCAACCGCGGCGACATCGTCGTTCAACTGTTCCCCCACCACGCCCCCAAGACCGTCGAGAACTTCGTCGGGCTCGCCGAGGGGACGAAGGAATGGAAGGACCCGCAGACCGGGCAGCAGTCCACCGAGCGGTTCTACGACGGGCTGACCTTCCACCGGGTCATCGAGGGCTTCATGATCCAGGGCGGAGATCCTCAGGGCACCGGTAGGGGTGGGCCGGGCTACACGTTCAAGGACGAGTTCCATCCAGAGCTCGCCTTCACCAAGCCCTACCTGCTGGCAATGGCCAACGCGGGGCCCGGCACTAACGGCTCCCAGTTCTTCATCACCGCCGGCCCGACACCGCACCTCAACAACCGCCACACCATCTTCGGCGAGGTCGCCGACCAGGCCAGCCGCGATGTCGTCGAGGCAATCGTCACGACATCGACCGACCGCTCCGACCGCCCGACCGAGCCGGTCGTGATCGAGCGGCTCGAGATCGAGCGTCGCTGACGCACCCGGCCCGAATGAGACAGCAATGACGATGGACCCCACCGGCCCGGACGCGCAGACGATCCCGCGCTGCTACCGCCACCCCGAGCGCGAGACCTACATCGCCTGCCAGCGGTGCGGTCGACCGATCTGTCCCGACTGCATGAACCAGGCCTCGGTCGGGTTCCAGTGCCCGGACTGTGTGCGGGCCGGAAATGCCGGAGTCCGGCAGGCCCGCACCACCTTCGGAGGGCGGCTGACGCAGGGCACCGCGGCGGTGACGATGGGCCTCATCGCGATCAATGTCGTCTTCTTCTTGCTGGCGCACGGATCCAACGAGTTCCTGTACCAGACCGTGCTGATCCCCCGGCAGGTCGCCGAGGGTGACGTCTGGCGCCTCTTCACCGCGATGTTCCTGCACTACCAGGTGCTGCACATCGTCTTGAACATGGTGGGCCTGTGGATCTTCGGCAACTACCTCGAGTCGGCGCTCGGGCGCTGGCGGTTCGCTGCGCTGTACGTCGTGGCGGGGCTCGCCGCATCGGTCGTGGTGTACTGGCTCTCCCCGCCGGACGGCTCCACGCTGGGGGCGTCCGGTGCCGTCTTCGGAATGTTCGGCGCGGCGCTCGTCTTGCTGCGTCGCCAGCGCCGCGACATCTCCCAACTCCTGGTCCTGCTGGGACTCAACCTGCTGCTGACGTTCACCGTCCCGGGCATCTCCTGGCAAGGACACCTCGGCGGCCTGGCCGCGGGGCTCCTGATCGGCGCCGGCTTCGCGTACGCGCCGCGCGCCCAGCGCTTGCTGGTGCACGTCGCCGTCCTTGGCGGAATCGCCGTTCTCTGCCTGCTGGCAACCTTCGCCCGTACCGCGACGTTCGGCAGCTAGCGCCAACCGGTTATCCACACTGCCAACCGGTTGTTCACACTGGGGATAAACCCTGTGGAGAACTACACCGGTGTAAGTAAGCGGCAGCAATGACGCCCCCGATTCCGGCTACTCCCACTTGGTCGAGAACGCGAAACCGAGCGCGATCAGCACCATGCCGACCGCCAGGTTCCAGTTGCCGATCTCCCGCATGTACTTCAGGTCGGGTACCAGGTAGAAGACGACGATCCACGCCAGCCCGATCACCCAGCACGCCACCATCACCGGAGCGACCCAGCGGCGTCCACCGACCGCGGCTGGTTTGCGCGATGTCGGCGGCGGGACGTACTCGGGCTTCTTGCGTGGACGTGACTCTGGCACGACAGCTCCCGTCGGATGAGATCGATTCTGCGTCACCTAGCGTAACTTGTGGCCGCTGGCCGGCGAGCTTCACGCTTGTTCGGCCCGCCGCGCCGCGCCGGTTAGGCTGGCTGCACCTGACCGTACGCCGTGGGAGCACAGCCGTGGACAACCCTGTTGATCGACCGCCGCTGGCGGCGCGCTGGCGGCGCGCACCGGCGGGTTCGCCACGGCAGCGCTCACTGGCGTGGCGGATCAGCGTGCCCGTCGCCTGCGCCTGCGCCGGGCTGCTGGCCACCACCAGCATGGTCAACGCCCGCGGCACCGACCTGCGTGGCGGGCGGCACAGTGAGCTGTTCGAGCTCGTAAGCGCGCAGCGTCAGCAGGTCGCCGAGCTGCGCCAGGAGGCCGAAACCCTCCAGCAGCGCATCGACGGACTCACCGCACAGGTGGGCGGGGGAAAGGTCGACGTCCTGCAGGACCAGGTCGACGCACTCAGTACGCCGGCGGGACTCGAGGCGATGGAGGGTCCGGGCATCGTTGTCTCGCTCAACGACGCCCCCAACGACCAGGAGGTGCCTCCCGGCGCCAACCCCAACGTCCTCGTCGTGCACCAGCAGGACATCCAGGCCGTTCTCAACGCGTTCTGGGCAGGCGGCGCCGAGGCGGTGTCGCTGCAGGGGCAGCGGATCATCTCGACCACCGGCGTCAAGTGCGTGGGCAACACCGTCGTGCTGCAGGGGGTGCCTTACGCGCCGCCGTACAAGATCGTCGCTCTCGGCAACGTCGAGGACATGTACACGGCGTTGAACAACTCGCCTGAGGTCGCGAACTACCGGGCCTACACCGCCCCGCCCTACAACCTCGACTTCGAGATCCGACAGGACGACGACCTGGCCGTGCCAGCGTTCAGCGCACCGGTTCAGCTCGCCTTCGCCCAGCCCGCCAACTGACCCGCCGGCTCCCCGCTACGGTGACGCGGTGGTCGCTGTCGGGGCCGTCGTTGGTGTCGTCGTTGGTGCCGTGGTGGTCGGTGCGGTCGTCGTCGGTGCGGTCGTCGTTGGTGCGGTCGTGGTCGGTGCGGTCGTCGTTGGTGCGGTCGTCGTCGGTGCCGTGGTGGTTGGTGCCGTGGTCGTCGGTGTCGTCGGTGTCGTCGTCGGGGTGGTGGTGGTCGGCTCGGTGGTCGGCTCGGTGGTCGGCTCCGGGCCTAGCGAGACCGAGATGACGACGGTAGTGCCGTAGGGCTCGGAGGAGCCGCCGGGCGGGTCCTGGAGCGTCACGGTTCCCTCGGGTGCGTCGGACTGGACGTCAGAGGTGACCACAGCGAAGCCGTCATCGTCGAGTGTCGCGGTCGCGACCTCCTCGCTGTCTCCCACCACGTTGGGCACCAGCACGAACCCGGTGGAGTAGTAGACGTCGACCGTCTCGCCGACGCGCAGGGACTCACCCGGACGGGGGTCTGTCCTGGTCACCTGGTTGCGGCGCTCGCTGCTCTCGGGATCCTTGACGGGTCGCACCTTGAAGCCGAGGTCCTTCAGCGTCGCCTGGGCCTCGCTCAACGTCTTGTCGCTCAGGTCCGGGATGACCTCCGTGCCGGTGCCGGCCGACACGAAGACGTCGACGGCGGTGCCTTCGGGCTCATCGGCATTCGGCTCGGGATCCTGACGCAGGATCAACCCCTTCTTGACCGAGTCCGACCGCTCCGGTGTGGTGCCGCCCAGCTTCAGACCGGCATCTTCCAGCTTCTGTTGGGCCTGCTTGACGGTCAGGTTCAGCAGGGTCGGCACGTTGGCGGTGGGAACCGGGTCATCGCCGAGCATTTTCGGCACGAGGACGAACGCCGCGATGACAAGGGCGACCAGCAACAAGGCCAGGGCGGCCCACAGGCCCGTACGCCGACGTGGCGGCTCGTCCTCCTCCTCGACCATCCGGGTGACCGCCGTTGGTGTCGGGTCCACCGGCGCCGAACCCATGAAGTGCTGGGTCTCGTCGCCCATATCGACGACGGGAGGCGCCATCACGGTGCGCCCCTCCAACGCCCGCTCGATGTCGGAGCGCATCTCGGTCGCACTCTGGTAGCGCTCGTCGACCGACTTGGCCAGCGCCTTCATCGTGATCGCGTCGACGACGTCGGGGATCTCGGGGTCGATCGACGATGGCGGTGGCGCCTCCTCCCGCACGTGCTGGTAGGCGACAGAGACGGGGGAGTCGCCGGTGAACGGCGGGCGCCCCGTCAGCAGCTCGTACAGCAGGCAGCCGGCGGAGTACAGGTCACTGCGAGCGTCCACCTGCTCACCGCGGGCCTGCTCCGGTGACAGGTACTGCGCGGTGCCGATGACGGCGGCGGTCTGGGTCATCGTGGACGAAGCGTCCGCGATCGCCCGTGCGATGCCGAAGTCCATCACCTTGACGTCACCGGACGGAGTGAGCATGACGTTGGCGGGCTTGATGTCGCGGTGGATGATGCCGGCGCGGTGGCTGTAGTCAAGCGCACTGAGCACCGACGCGCTGATCTCGAGGGCACGCTCCGGCAAGATTTTGCGGCCCTCGCGAAGGATGTCGCGCAGCGTGCGGCCCTCGACGTACTCCATCACGATGTAGGGCAGCGGGGAGTCGGTGCCGTCGTCGGCCACCTCGTCGCCGGTGTCGTACACCGCGACGATGGTCGGGTGGTTCAGCGACGCCGCGGACTGCGCCTCCCGGCGGAACCGCGCCTGGAACGTCGGGTCGCTCGCGACGTCGGCACGAAGCCGCTTGATCGCGACCGTACGGCCGAGACGCAGGTCCTGCGCCTTGCGGACCTCGGCCATCCCGCCGCGGCCGAGCAGGCCAGCCATCTCGTAGCGACCGCCGCCGATGGTCGTCTCCTTGTCGGCATCCACGCTCAGCCCTTGCCCTTCCCGGTGTCCTTGTCGGGCTTGCGGTCCGGCGGCTTCGGCTGGTCGCCGCCAGGCCCCGGGCCGTGCTCGTCGTCGGCGGACTTGCCGTCATAGACGTACAGGGTCACTTCGCCACCGTCGGGGAGGCCGCCGGTCGGTGCGATGTCGGCGACGATGTCCTTCTCACCGCCGGCGACGTCCTCCTTGGCTACGTCGAGACCCAGGCTCGTCAAGGCGTCCTCGGCGTCCTTGGAGCTCTGTCCGACGTAGTCGTCGGGGTCGATGCTGACGCCGGCGGTCGATGGGGTCGAGCTCGAGCTGACCGGTGAAGTGGAGGTCGTGGTCAGCTGGCTCTTGGTGGGCGAGTCAGAGGTCTGAGTCTGCCCGTCGGGTGAGAGACGAGGAGTCGTCTGGCTGTTCGCCGCTCCCGAGGGGGGCTTGTCGTCGTCGTTCCCGAGCAGGGCCACGGCGCCGGCGGCGATCAGCAGCACAGCGACGGCAGCAGCAGCGACAGGCAGCCACCCCGGCGTACGCCGACGTCCTGGCGAATCCTCGTCGTACGGCGCCATCGCCGGCAGCACCCGGGTCGCGGTGGGGGCAGCCGCACCGACGGCGACTGTGGTGGCGTCGGCAGCGCCAGGCTCGACAGCGCGCCTCAGTGCGTCGGCGAAAGCCTTCGCACCGGCGGGTCGACGGGCCGGGTCCTTGCTCATCGCAGTTTCGACCAGTGAGCGCAGAGCTGCCGGCACGCTCGGTGGCAGTGGCGCGGGCTCGTCACGCAGATGCGCCATGACGACGGCGACCGGGCTGTCCCCGGTGAACGGCCGCACACCGGTCAGGCACTCGTAGAGGACCACCCCGAGCGAGTAGAGGTCGCTTGCAGGAGTCGCCTCGCGGCCTTCGGCGACCTCGGGCGCGACGTAGTGCGGGGTCCCCATGATCATGCCGGTGTCGGTGACCGACGCGGCGCCACGGGCCCGGGCGATGCCGAAGTCCGTGATCTTGACCCGACCGTCGCGGGTGACGAGGAAGTTGGCCGGCTTCACGTCACGGTGCACGATGCCGGCGGCGTGCGCGACGGCGAGCCCGTCGGCCACCTGGGCGACGAGCTGGGCGGCGCTGCTCGGCGCCATCGGAGCGGTCGTCAGCAGGTCGGACAGCGGTGCACCCGCCACCAGCTCCATCACGAGGTACGTCGAGTGCCGGCCGGTCGCCGGGTCAAGCTCGTCGCCGTAGTCGAACACGGTCGCGATCCGCGGGTCGTGCAGTGCGGCGGCGTTTTGTGCCTCGGTGGCGAACCGCGAGCGAAAGGCCTCATCGTCCGCGAGCGCGGCTCGCAGCAGCTTGACCGCCACCTCCCGGTTGAGCGCGGTGTCGCGTGCCCGCCACACCTCACCCATCCCACCTGAGGCGATCGGCTCGGTAAGGACGTAGCGGCCGCCGGCCAGCTCGGTCATCGGCCGATCACCGCTTGCATGACGCGCTTGGCAATCGGACCGGCGAGACCTCCGCCGCTGATGTCGGGGCGGGCGATGTCGGTCTGCTCGATGAAGACGGCCACCGCCACCTGGGGGTCGTCGGCAGGGGCGAAGCTGACCATCCAGGCGTACGGCGACCTCTCCTCGGTGGTGTTCGCGGTACCGGTCTTGCCGGCGACGGAGATGCCGGGCATCTTCACCTCGTCGGCCGTGCCGGTCTCGACGACCTCGACCATCATCTGGGTGAGCTCGTCGGCGACCGAGCCGGAGATCGCCTGGTGCAGCACCTCGGGGTCGGCCTCGTCGAGCACATCGAGCCCGGGGGAGCGGACCTCCTGCACGACGTAGGGACGCATCACGGCTCCGCCGTTGGCGATGGCGGCGGTCACCATCGCCATCTGCAGTGGGCTCGCCGCGACCTCGAACTGACCGATCGACGACAGTGCGGTCTGCGGTTCGTCCATCTCGGTGGGGAAGTTGCTCTCGGCAGACGACAGCTGGTCGAAGTAGTCCTCGTTGAACCCGAACTTCTCCGCCTGGTCCTGCAGGGTCTGTGCCCCGAGCTTGAGGCCGAGATCTCCGAACGACACGTTGCAGGACACGGCCAGTGCCTCGGTCAGCGTGATCTCGCTGCCTCCGCAGTCGCTGCCGCCCTCGTTCGTCAAGGTGTCGCTCGACTGGGGCAGGTCGAGCGTCTTGCCGCCCTTGACGGTCGAGTCGGGGTTGTAGCCGTTGGACAGAGCGGCGGAGGCGACCACGAGCTTGAACGTCGAGCCGGGGGGATAGATCTCCTGGGTTGACCGGTTGGTCATCTTCTTCATCGGGTCGTCAGTCGTCAGCCGTTTCCAGTTCTTCTCGGCCACGGAGCTGTCATGGGTGGCGATGAAGTTCGGGTCGTACGTCGGCTTCGACACCATCGCCACAATCGCGCCGGTGCCGGGGTTCAGCGCCACCACGGCACCGCGGGTGTCGCCCGGCAGGCTGTTGAGACCGTCGAGCGCCGCCTGCTGCACCTTGGGGTCGATGGTCAGCAGCACGCTGCCGCCCTTGGGCTGCTTGTTGCCGACCATGTCGATGACGCGGTTGACGAACAGCCGCTCGTCGCTGCCGGACAAGACGGCGTTCTCGGAGCTCTCGATGCCGCTGGTGCCGTAGATGCAGGAGAAGTACCCGGTGACCGGGGTGTAGAGCTCCGGCTGGGCGTACTTGCGCACGAACTTGAGGCTGTCGCCCGACGGCACGCTTTTCGCCACCGGGTCGCCGCCGGCGAGGATCGCGCCACGCTCCCGCGAGCACTCGGAGTCGCGGACGCGCTTGTTGGCGCCGTCGTCGTTGAGGTCTCCCGCCTGGAAGACCTGCACGTAGTTGAGGTTGATGAGCAGCATCGCGAACAGTGCGAAGCAGCCGACCGCAAGAGTCCGGATGGGCTTGTTCATCGCATCTTCACCACCGCGGTCTCGTCGTTGGCGGCGGTCGGCGTCAAGTCAGGAGGCGGTCGTCGGGCGTGGTCGCTGACGCGGAGCAGCAACGCCACCATGATCCAGTTCGCGATCAGCGATGACCCGCCGTACGACAGGAACGGCGTGGTGAGGCCGGTGAGAGGGATCAGCTTCGTCACGCCGCCGAGAACCACGAACACCTGAAGCGCGAACGCGACCGACAGACCCACGGCGAGCAGCTTGCCGAACGAGTCCCGGCACACCAGCGACGTGCGCAGCCCGCGCTCGACGATGAGCCCGTAGACAACCACGATCGCCATCAGCCCGGTCAGGCCGAGCTCCTCACCGAGCGACGTGCCGATGAAGTCGGAGTACGCGAACGGGGTCAGGTAGGGACTGCCCTCCCCGAGGCCACGCCCCAAGATGCCGCCGAACGCGAGGCTGTACTGCCCGTCGATGATCTGACCGTAGCTGGCGGGGTCCTCGAAGGGATGCAGCCAGCCGTCGACCCGGGCCTGCACGTGCCCGAACATGAGATAGCCGAAGTAGGCGCCGCCAGCGAACAGCGCGCCGCCGACGACCAGCCAGCTGGGGCGCTCGGTGGCGACGTACAGCAGCACCACGAACAGCCCGAAGAACAGCAGGGAGGAGCCGAGGTCTCGCTGGAAGACCAAGACGCCGAGGCTGATCAGCCACATCGCCAGGATCGGACCGAGGTCGCGGCCGCGTGGCAGGTCGATGCCGAGGAAGCGCTTGCCGGCCAGCGCCAGTGCGTCGCGCTTCAGCACCAGGTAGCCGGCGAAGAAGATGGCCAGGCAAAGTTTCGCGATCTCACCGGGCTGGAAGGACAAGCCGCCGAACCGGACCCAGATCCGTGCCCCGTTGATGTTGACGCCGAGGCCCGGCACCAGCGGCAGCATGAGCAACGCCACGCCGATGAAGCCCATCGTGTAGGTGTAGGCCTGCAGCCGGCGGTGGTCACGCACCGCGAGCAGCGTCGCCACGAACACTGCAATCGACAAGGCTCCCCAGATGAGCTGCTGGCTCGCGAACGACGTGTTGCTGGCGAGGTCGATGCGCCGGATCATCGCCAGGCCGAGTCCGTTCAGAGCCACCACTGCCGGCAGGATCACCGGGTCGGCGTACGGCGCCGCGAGACGGACCACGACATGGCAGACGATCGCGAGGACGACGAGCCCGCCGCCGTACTCGAAGATGTCGGTGGGGATGGCGCCGTCACGGCCGAGCCCCACCAGTGCGTAGGCGCCGACACCGATGACGAGCGCGAGCACCAGCAAGAACAGCTCCGCGCCGCGCCGCTTGCGGGGGACGAAGGCGCTCACCAGGCGGCTGGGGGCGGACAAGGCGGTCATGACGAGGTGCCCTGCGTGGGTGAGGCGCCCGCGCACTCTGCGGCCGAGGGCCCACCGTCGGAGGTGGAGTCGCCCGCGGTCGTGCTGGGCGTCTCGGAGGTCGTGGACCGGGTGGGGCTGCTCACTTTCGTGTCGGGCTCCGTCCGGGTGGAGGACCGGGGCGTGTTCGTGGAGCGAGGTGGTCCGGTGTCTTGCGACGTGGTGGCACGGGGCGAGGTCACGGTGCCGGTCTGGCCGCCGCCCGGCGACTGCGACCGCGGGGACGTCTGCACGGTGGCACTCGACGTCGGGCGGGACGAGTCGTTGGCCTGGGTGGCGCAGGTGCGGGCCATCGTCTCCAGCGCCCCCACGATCTTGCGGGCGCCGTCGAGGTCGTCGGCGGCCAGCCCGTCGAGCACCTCACTGCGGCGGAACGTGGGAAGCTCGTCGAGGGAGAGGTCGAGCGTCTGGTAGACGCTGTGCAGCGTAAGACCCGGGACGTCGGCCTGGACCCCGCGGAAGATGGCGACCTTCCCCTCGTACGCCGCGACGTAGTACTGCTTCTGAGTCCATCCGTAGCCGGCCGAGCCTAGTACGCCGATCAGGACGGCTATCACGACGAGCGTGATGAGCCCACGGAGTTTGCGAAGGCGGGGCGGTTCCCGTGGGGCATAACGCAGCGCCTCGGGGTCGACGTCGGGGTCGACGACCGTCTCCCCCGGGGCGGAGGTCCGGTGGCCCCACCCGCGTATGCGGTGACGTGAGCCTCGTGGCGGCTCGGCGGCCGCGCCGACGACGACCGGCGCTGCTTCGGTCGCCGGCTCGTCGACGACATCGGCGACCACGACGGTGATGTTGTCATTGCTGTTCGACTCGAGCGCCAGCTGGACAAGCTCGTTGGCCACGGCGTCAGCGGTGCCGATCGACACCACGCGCTCGAGCCGTTCGTGGTCGACGAAACCCGAGAGGCCGTCGCTGCACAGCAGAATCCGGTCGCCGGCCTGGACGTCGTAGAGGTTCAGGTCGGGATCGTTGTCGTGCCGACCGTCGAGAACCTTGAGCAGCAGCGAACGGTGCGAGTGGACAGCTGCCTCCTCCTCGCTGATGCGGCCCTCGTCGATCAGGCTCTGCACCCAGGAGTGGTCCTGGCTGATCCTGAGCAGCTCCCCGTCGCGCCACAGATATCCCCGTGAGTCGCCGAGGTGCACGACCCCGATCCGGGTGCCGTCGAACAGCACCGCGGTCACGGTGGTGCCCATGCCCTCGGTGGCCGCGTCCTCCTCGATCAGCTCCGCCAGACGGTCGTTCGCACGGTGCACGGCACCCGCAAGCGCCTCCAGCATGTCGTCGGGGGCGTCGGCGTCCAGCCGCTGCATGGTCTGGACGGCCACCGACGACGCAAGGTCGCCGTGCGGAGCGCCGCCCATGCCGTCCGCGACCATCACGAAGTGTGGACCGGCGTACCCCGAGTCGTCGTTCTTCTTGCGTCGACCGATGTCGGAGACGGCGCTGAATCGCAGGGAAAGGGCCATCGGCTACTTCTTCAGCTCGGCGATGGTCTTCCCGACGCGGACCTGGACGCCGATCGAGACCATCACCGGCGTCGTGATGCGCTGGCTGCCGATGTAGGTGCCGTTGGTGGAGCCGAGGTCCTCGACGTACCAGGCGTCGCCGTGGGCGACGAAGCGGGCGTGCCGGGTCGAGACATAGTCGTCGTCCAGTCGGATGGTCGCGTCAGCGCCGCGTCCCAGCAAGATCGGGCCGCCGTCCAGAGGAACGCTGACGCCGGCGTTCGCTCCCTCGCTGAGGACCAGCTGTGTCGGGGCGCCGCGGCGCTTCTTGGCGGGCTTGGCCGGACGAGATGACTTCGCGGCGCTGCTGGACGAGGACCGCTCGGGGTCGACGCGCTCGCCGAACAGGTCGGACTTGATCACCGACACCGACGAGAGCACGAACAACCAGAGCAGGGCGAGGAACCCGATCTTGATCAGGGTCAAAGTCAGCTCGGACACGCTTCACCCACTCCGAGGACTCTGATGAGGGTCGTTCGGCGGCTGGTTGACGGGTCGAAAAGGTGGCTGCCGCTTCTTCGATCGCCCCCAGCTCGACGACGAGCTGGGCGGCGGCGGTTGCTGGAAGTTCTGCGGGCGGCGCATGGGCGGCTGCGGTGACCGGGCTGCGGCTGGAGGTGCCGACCAGGCTCCCCCTGGTGGGGCCGGTGAGCCGGGCCGCGGCGGCGGGCACGAGACCACGATCCTGGTGGCCCCGATCTGCACGACCGAACCGTCGCGCAGCGCCGACTGCTGGACCCGTTGGCCGTTGACCGTGGTGCCGTTGGTCGACCCGAGGTCGAGAACGCTCACGACTGGGCTCCCCGAGCCCTCTTCCACCCGAAACTCGACGTGGCGGCGGGACACGCCGGGGTCGTCGACGCGCAGGTCGGCATTGGTGCCACGTCCGATCACCAGACCAGGAGGGCCGAGCGGATGGCGCACCCCGTTGACCTCGAGGAACATCGGTGCCCGCGACATCGCGGTGTCGGTCACTCGCTGCCCCGGCCCCGGCGTGACAGCGGCGGAGGCCTCGCTGCGGATGCGGAACCTGCCGGTGGACAGGTCGTCGGCGCGGGTGAAGTTGAGCTTGACCGGGCCGGCGAACAGGTAGTGCTGCTCGGCGGCGTGCTCGTGCAGCATCGCGGCAAGCTCGCGCGAGAGCGCCTCGCCGTACGTCGACAGCCGGTCGAAGTCGGTGACCGAGAGGTCGATCTGGAAGTTGTTGGGGGCGATGCGTCGCTCGCGGCTGAGGATCTGCGCCGAGTTGTCGACCTCGCGTTGCAGTGCGGCGGCGATCTCCATCGGCTGCACGGCACTGCGGAACGCACGCGCGAAGGCGCCGGTCACCATGTGCTCGAGCCGCTGCTCGAAACGGTTGAGCGCACCCACCCGGTCGTCGCCTCCTTCCGTGCCGCTGTGCCCCTGCCCAGCGCTGAGCGCGGCAGAGCGCGCGATGCCTGTCGCGCTCGATCGTAGCCGGAACGGCGCCGTCACCGGCCATTGATGCCGGACTTGACGGCGTCGGTGGCACGGCGGCTGCATGCTAACCTTTGCCTTCGCTGAGGCGGGATTAGTCCGGGCCGCGGCGATGCGCGCGGGTGGCGGAATAGGCAGACGCGCACGGTTCAGGTCCGTGTGCCCGAAAGGGCGTGGGGGTTCAACTCCCCCCTCGCGCACACCAGCCCCAGGTCTTGTGACCTGGGGCTTCGTCCATTCCGGGCGTAGCCTGTTGTGCCGAGGTAGCACGGTGGTAGCACCAGCCCCCATTCGGGAGGTGTGGCTATGGCTTGGATAGAGAAGCGCACGCGCGGTGACGGTGGTGTCTCCGCGCGGGTGGTATGGCGCCTGGGAGGCACCCGCGAAGGTGCATATCAGGCCGAAACGTTCGGCGCTGGGACCGATGCGCAGAACCTCGCGCGGGCCGACGGCTTCAAGAAGATGGTCGACGCCGCCGGCCAGCGTTGGCCAGACGGCTGGGTCAGGGGCGAGGGCTTCGTCCGCCCTCCCGGCGAGGCCGATCCGCTCAAGGCGCCGCCGCGGCTCGTCGACATCGGTGAGGAGTACGTCCGCCAGATCGTTGACCTCTCGCCCGGCCAGCGGAAGCGCTACCTCGGGCAGCTCCAGGTGCTTGCCGGGACCCGGGTGCGCGGCTCGCTGGTCTTCACCCGACCGGTAACGTCGATCCACGAGTCCGACATCAAGGAGTGGCTGATCGACTGGGACCGGTCGCTGAAGACCAAGGCCAACTACCACGGCCTGATCCACGGGGTCTTCGCCTACGCCGTGAAGCGCGGCTACCTCGTCGCCAACCCGGCGATCGGTACGGCGCCCAAGCAGTCCCGGGTCAAGCAATCGCGACCTGAGCTGCGGTTCCTGACCGAGCGAGAGCTGGATACTGCTGTGCGGCTCGCGGGAGCCCACGGCGACCTGTTGAGCGTGGCGGTCGGCACCGGGCTTCGGTTCGGCGAGGTCAGCGCCCTGTGGGTCGGCGATGTCGATCTCGACCACCGCACCATCCGGATCAACAAGGCGTGGAAGCGCAACGGCGAGGACGACGCCACCGACACCCCGGGTTGGCTCGCCAAGCAGCTGAAGGCCAAGCACACGATGCGTGACCACCACCTCGGGAATCCGAAGACTCCGAAGTCGCGGCGCACCATCACCATCTCACCCGCAGTCGCCAAGGTGCTGCGGCAGCAGACCCTGGGCAAGCAGCCCGACGACTTCGTCTTCACCAGCCGTACGGGGCTGCCGCTGCACAACGGCGACTTCTACACCCACGTCTGGCGCAAGCTGATGAAGGCGCTGAACGCCGAGAGCGTCGCACCCTTCCGCTTTCACGACCTGCGCCACACCCACGTCGCCTGGCTGGTCGCCGGCGGTGCTCCGCTGCCGCACATCCAGGCAAGGCTGGGCCACGAGTCCATCACCACCACGATCGACACCTACGGTCACCTGCTGCCGGCTGGCGACGAACTGATCTCGGGAATCATCGACACTGCCCTGACCGGCGGCACGATCCGACCGAAGGCTGGTGCGTGAACGTGTTGCTTTATCGGCTCACGTGCAACACACTAGAGGAACGGAGATGATCTTCGACCGGATCGAGTGGGACGAGCACAACCTCGACCACGCGACCAGGAGGCTCACCGCGGAAGAGATCGAGCAGGCGATCTGGAATGCCCCTCGAATGCGAAGGCACCCCAGAGACCCCGAGCGCGCGAGGATCGAGTCCCTGACCGATGGCGGCAAGTCTGTCGTGGTCATCGTCCAGGTCTTGCATGACGGAGTACGACCGATCACCGGATGGGAGGCATGAGCATGACTAAGGGAATGTCCGAGGCCGAGCTGGCCGAGTACTACAACCGGACCCAGGACACGTCTGACTTCGATGAAGGCGACGAAGTCCCGATCACGGTCAGGCGCAACGTGACGATCTCGGTGCGGTTCTCCGTCGAGGAGATCGCTGAGCTTCGGGCGCGGGCCGAGGAGTCTGGGGTGAAGGTCACCTCGTTCATCCGCGCGGCCGCGCTTGAGGCAGCCAGCCCCGTCGACCGAGCCGCACTAGGCGAGCTTGCCCGTGACCTGGAGCAGCGAGCTCATCAGGTCGCCGAGTTCGTGGCTCGCGGCGCGTAAAACTCGTCAGGGCCACAGCGATGGACACTCTTAGGACCCGTCTCGACCCACGACAACGTCACGCGAAGCGGATGAGCGGGCGTTGGAGGAACGCGGGCATTCGCGGCTGGAATGACGCACTTCGTGTGCTCGCTGGTCGCACTAGCTCTGTCGGGACCGCCTGCTCTACTCGTGTGATGGAGCAGAAATTCATGCACATCATGGCTGGATCCGACGAAGCGCAACTTGTGAAAGACCTCACTGCCGCCGGGTTTCGAGTTACGCCGTCGGGACGACTTTCCGGTGGGGTACAGGTACTTGTCCGAACTGAATCGAAGGACGAATCTGCGGTTGCCAGCATCGTCGAAAAGGTGTCCCCGACTGCAACGCTGGGACCGAGCGGCTCACCGACGAGACACTTGAGCGGGTACCGAGACGGCCTATAAGCAGACGCCTGGCGTGCGTCAATCAGCGTTGATCGTTGACTACGTCGGCGATTCGGTCGGCGATGTCCTCGATGCTTTGGTCGCTAGTGCTTAGCGCGACTTTGTCCGCCAGAGACGGGCTATAGGCTCGAACCTGGTCAGCCTCGAGGTCGTGCCAGATCGGCAAGAGGGACTGTTCCCCGGCGACGGTCCGGGTGACCAGGCCGTTTAGTTCGTGGTTCGTCCACCCCTTCCGGAAGAAGTCCTGCGACAGGACGACGACCCCGAAACGGCTTGAGCGGATACCTTCGTCGATCTTTCGACGCAGGCTGTGGCCTACCTTCATCTGAGCTTCATCGAGCCAGACGGTAATGCCTCTGCGAGCGAGTGCGTCACGTAGTGGTCGTGCGACTGCGTCCTTGTCCTCGCTGGCGTGGCTGATGAAGACGTCCCAAGTCTGGCCACCCAGAACGTCGCCTTGCGGCTCCTCGGGGTCGTCGCGAAGCGCGACCTGGGAGGCCGGGTTTTCGGTTGCGGACCGGGCGGTCGGGAGGAACCCTCTCGGTGGGGGCTGGACGGCGATGCTGGAGCTGATGCGGCCGGCGTGGCCGCCTAGGTCGATAACCACGATCCAGTGGCCGTTGGAGGGAACGGCGACGTGGAACGGGGAGCGAGTGACACGGCCGCCGTGGTATCGGTAGCGACGGCCGGACTTGTAATTGTTGTAATCGCTGCTGGTCATCAGCTGGACGTTGGCCTGGTTCTTCAGGGTCACCACAACTGTGGACCCCTTCTTGACGTTACCCAGGTCGTATCGCTGGTGCTCCATCAAGTTCTCCTGTTATTGCTCGTCAGTACCAACGTCATCACCCAGCTGCCTCGGGCTCCTGAGATCTGCCCTGGGCTCGTTCGCGGGCGCGCGCGTAAGTGTCCTTGCGGACGGCGACGAAGTTGATCTCGTCGCGCAGTAGGGTCCTCCTCGACGGCGTGCCCTCCCCAAGCCAGTCATCGAAGACCTTGACCTCGGCCTCGATGGCGGCATCGTCCTCCAGCTCCGCGTCGGTGAGGATCTCCTCGACCCAGTGCCACTGGAGCTCGGCCTCGGTCAGGACGGCTGCTGACTCCTTCCGCAGCAACTCCAACTGCATCTCGACGCGGGTGTAGTGCTTGACGAGCCGTTGCTGGAGCACGTAGATGCCCTTGTGTGTCAGCGACGCGATGCGCCGTTCGCGGGTCAGCAATTCAGACGGTGCCGCGGTCACATCGACGAACTTGGTCGCGAAATTGTTGCCGTCGACCAGGTCGGGCAGCGGCATGACCCGCAGGTTGCCGTTCCAGCCGGCACCGGAGACCGCTTGGTGCGGAACGACCGGGGCCACGGTGATGCGTGGCGTCAGGTCCGGGCCGGTGCGCATGGCGCAGGGGTGGGCGACGATCTGGACCAATTGCGGCTCGTGCCCGAAGCCGGGCAGGACGATTCCGTCGAACACGTCGCCCTGGATCGGGGGACGTGCCCGGCTGATGTCTCCGCGCTCGTCGTAGAGCGCTCCCGGCTCGATCTGGTCCATGGCGTCGCAGTGCTCAGTCTTCTCGTCGGCGGATCGAGCGTTCGCCGTCGACGTCGCTGAAGACCTCGAAGTCGCTGCGGCTGTCGCGCCAGTTCGGACGGACCTGGTTGAGTACCTGGTGGGCTTCGAGGCGTCGTTCGGCCAGGTCCATCAGGGCGTCGACGTGTCCTTCCAGGTACAGGTCGAGGGGTCTGATGAAGAAGCCTGCGGCGAGCGGCAGGTCCAGCTCCATCCAGCCGGCCGGGTCGGAGACGGGTGCCTTCTCCTCCAGTACGTCCAGCAGTGCGGCGAACTGGGCCAGCTTGAGCCGGCTGCCGGGGCTGGCGTCGCCGCCCTTGCGCCACTTTCGGATAGCCGAGATGCTCACGCCGAGTACTTCGGCGATGTCGGACCAGCTCATGCCTCGGTCACCGGCGAGTTCCTCGAGGAGCGCGGCGACCGACTTCGCGGCCTTTTCTCGGGTGCTGTCGGCCAAGTACTGCTCGCGGGCCTCGCCCTGGCGTTCGCGGACCTCGCCGCCGCGCATGTCGTGTTCGGTGCGCGCGTAGTCCGCATCCAGCGACAGCGCGCGGGTCTCGCTCACGGCGGAGGACGCGTAATTTGAGACGCCGCCGGCGGAGGTGCCGGTCGGCTGTCCGCCACTTGAGGTGTTGTTGACGGTCATGACCTTTCTCCTCGGAACATGGTGCGGGCCTCATCGGTGATGGACCGTTGGAAGGCGATGCCGCACGGGATGTGGACGACGGACAGTGCGTCGCTGACGAGATCGGCGCTGAGCTGGACGACGTCCTGGTTGGTGAAGTCGCTGAACCCGTCGAAGTCGAGGACGAAGAACGGTCCGGACTCGACGGCTGCCCGCTTGAGGTGCTGCGGGACGACGATCGTGCCTTGGTTCAGCGCAGCGCAGCGGAAGTTGAGGCCGCGTCCCTCGCCCAGGTCGTAGGTGCTGACGCTCTGGGTGGACGTAGCCGGGCAGTCATCCGGTCCGATTTCGAGGTGCCCAACGAGCCGCTCGTTGATCCAGCGGCTCCATTGACGCACGTCGGAGACGGTCTCAGGCACCCGGACCTCGTCGATGTAGCGCAGGCCGACGCGCTGCAGGGCCGGTCGCACCTTGGCATCGACTAGTGCTTCGCAGGCTGAGTTGACCGCTTCGAGGAGTACCTCGAAGCTGTTGTACGCGGTCGTCTCGTAGGTCAGCGACTCCGACATGATCGTCAGGCTCTCGGTGCTGTTGGCGTTCTTCAACACGACGCCGAGGCGCTCCTGGACCTGAGGCGGGCCGCCGCCGATAGTCAGGTTGAAGTTGGTCTGCTGGAGCGGCTCGGCGAACGGGAACCGATCCTCCAGCGCGATAGCGATGTCGTCCTTGGTCTGCTGCTGCCGCAGACGCGCAGCGTCGGTGAAGCGAATCTCGGCTGCCACTAAAGCAAGGGGTGCGTTCGGGAAGACCTCACGGTTGGGGTACACGGGGGAAACCTACTCTCGTTGTACCAGAAACGATACCCAAACACGCACCAAAACCGGTACTCCGAATCGTACGCTCTTGGCGAACGCTCCTTGACGCCCCTTCGGCGTCGACGAACCCACCGATTCGGACGCGGGTAGGCGCCACTCGCAGCAGCGTCTGGCGTCGCAGTCGACGAGCACCGCCCGTCTGCGTGGAACTCGATCAGAGCGGCGAAGGTCGCCGCGCCTGGTCGCAAACCGGTACGTCACTCTGGCCGAAGTGACGCTCGCCCAGCGGCTGATCCGGAAAGTCTGGCTGCTCGGGTCGTGCAGAATGGGCACACCCAGTCAGAGCCGAGAGCGCCCGCCTCTTCGTCGAGGCTGGGGAACGAGGGCGAGCGGCTGGGCAGGGGTGGTCACAGGCTGCTCGCCGGCGGAGATGAGTTCCTCCAGGTGCTCGATGCGGAACCGGACGTGCTTGCCGATACGCGTGCAGCGAACCCTGCGCTGACGCACCGCGTCGGCCACCCACCGTGCGGGCACGTTGAGGTAAGCCGCTGCCTCGTCGATCGTCAGCAGCGATCGGCACGGCGCTCGTTCGGACATCGGCTCACCTCCCTCCCCCACGGCTCGGTCGCCTTCAGCTCGCGGCGGTGCCCCGGCGCTTGGCGTTGATCCAGGCCCGCACGTCGCCGCGGCGGTATCGGACCCAGCGGCCGACCTTGAAGCTGTGCGGTCCAGCGCCGAGGTGGCGCCAGTAGCGCAGGGTTCCGACGGGTACCCGGAGCATCTCGGAGACCTCGTCGATGGTGAGCAACTGGTCGTTGGCGTCGGTCCGGTTCGGCTGGGTGTGGCTCATCGTCGTCTCCCTGGTGTGTGGTGGTGGCTTCTCCCCAAGGCCGGGAGAAGGGGCTGTGTGGCCAACTGTCCTCACGGTGCGCACCAAAAAACGCCCGTCCCGTGACCGCCCGTCCTGGGACGGGCGGAGGACGGGCGGAGCGGGTTTACGCAGGTCAGGGGTGCGCCCGTCCGAAAGTTGAAGAAGTTCCACGACGACAGGGTGAGCGGGCAACCTCACCGACTTCCTACCCCTGTCAGGGGGGCGCATGGGGGTAGGTCGGGCGTCGAACCGTGTTTGCGCAGGTCAGGGCCGGTGCGCGGAACCTACCCCCTCTTGCTCGGCGCCTTGCGTCCGGGCATCTTGGACGTTCATATGCCGATCCCCAGTCCGGGGCCTGGGGGCTGTCGGTAGGAGTGTTCGAGCTCGCGGCGGCGGGTTTCCTGGCGGACTTGGCGTTCGGCACGCACGGCCATGGCGGCGTCGTCGCGGTCCTGTGCCCAGGCGGCGTGCTCTTGTTCGATGCGGCCGGGTGGGAGGCTCCGGATCGCGGGCTCGTGGAGTCGGGTGCGCACCTGATCGCTGGCGGTATCGAGCAGCCCGCGGTACTCGGCGATCTCGGCGTCGATCTCCACCACGCGCTCGGCGGTCTCTGGACCGTAGTAGGCAACCATGTTGCGCCGCTGGGTCGCGCGGCGGACCGCGCCTCGTAGCTGGTCTTCCTTCGTCCAGGCGGCTTGCAGCCCTGCCAGGGCAACGTCGAGGGGTCGATGGGGGGCGTAGCGTTCGACATCCGTGGCGGCACGTCGGGCGGCATGGGCCGGCCCCAGGTCGGCTCGGTCGCGACAGAAGACCTCGTCCCACTGGCGACGGGCATCGTCGAAGTCGGTCGCCACGAGGTGGGCGAGGTTGGTCTCGCGGCCGCGGGTCATTCCGACGTACGCCGACGAGGCGGTCGTGTGCTCACCGACAGCCGCATGTCCCTTGCCTGTGGTCTCGCCCTGGGCGCCATAGACGGTGGTGGCGTAGGCGAGCTCAACTTCGTCGTGTGCGTACGCCGCCGGAACGGCCCGGGCACCACGCTGGCCCTGGAGCGCGACGGTGCCGTCGTCAGCGATAGCGGTGATGGTCCAGCGGCGTCGCCCTCCCTGAGCGTTGTCGGCTGGCCGGGGCTCGTGGCGCGACCTATCAGCCGAGTGACGATGTCAGCCTCGACCGCGAGCACGTCGGCCGAGGACCAGGCACGGATGTGCTCGGGCACGATGGCGCCTTCCAGCAGCGGCACGCACGCTTCGATGACGCGCGCGGTGATGTCCTCGGCCAGCTCGATGCGCACGGCGGCCGGCGCGACAAGACCGGTGGCGGCGATCCACTTCTCCGCCTCGCCTCGCACGTCGGCGTGGTTCCACGCCGACCGACGGGCGCCGAGCCGAGTGAGCACGGTCTCGGCCGCCGCGTCGCGGCTCAGCGACCCGGGCCGCCGAGCGTCATCCACCAGAGGCAACCCCGGCTGCGGCGTTGGGTCGCGGTAGCCGAGCGAGCGCAGTTCGTCGTTCCACCGCTGCACCAGCTCGGCGCCGTCCTCCGGGACGACCTTGTCGGGTCGGGCTTCCTTCCACGCCCGACGGTCCCAAGCCTGACGGAGCTTCGGCCCGGGTTCCTGCCCGCGGTGATCGGCTCGCCACTCGGCTTCGTAGCGGTCGATGTTGCGACCGATCTGCGTCGCCCTCGCGCTGAACCGGCCGGCGTACGGCGCCAGTTCGCGGATCTCGCCGGACTCTGGGTCGACGGTGAACCCCGCCGCGGCGAGTGCGGCACGGAACTCGGGGTCGGTCTGCATCGCCGCATGCCCGATCCCGTTCAGCGCTTCGATGCTGTCGCGGAACCCAACCGTGTGCAGGCCACGCCACTTGCCCTCGGCGAAGACGCGGGCATTGATCTGGAGGTGCAGGTGCCGGTGTGGGTCGCCGGCACGCGAGGTGTAGTGGCGGACGGTGACGGCCTCGATCCGCTCGACCGGGACCTGGACCTGCCGGCCTCGCGGCCCGACCCGGGTGGTGGCGTGCTCTGCGACCCAGCCGATGATCTGCTCCGCGGCGTGGTCCTGCGCCGCGTCGTACGCGACGGCGATCTCCGGGTGCAGGGAGGCGGCCAAGGACCAGGTTTTCGGCCCGTTCACGGTGATCTCGACGAACCGCACGGCTTTCGGATCGTCCCGCAGCCGGCCACGGGAGGCGCCGGTGGTCGGATCGCAGCCGGCGACCCAGCTCTCGTAGGCGTCGCCGTCCAAGTCGCCGAGGTCCTCGATACCGCCCTGCGGTGAGGCACCGAAACGCCGGGCCACCCCGGTGCCCTCGCCCAGGTAGTAGTCATCGGCACGGGAGCGGTCGGCCTCGACGTAGGCGCGCGCCGCGGAAGCTGCTCCGGTGTCGAGATGCAGAACGGCTCGGCGGCGGTCTTGACGAATCGAATGTCCGCGCGAGCGGTCCAAGGTAGTGGATCTCACGTCCTGGCAGGCGGCGCAGTCGTCGTGCACGCTGTCCCGCATGACATCCCTGTCCCGGGAACGACACCGGACGGGCCCACCGGGACGCTCGACCGTCAACAGGGCCGCGACCTTGGGGTTTCACCGCTCGTGGTTCCGCCATCGGGACGCGCGCCCAACGCGGCAGATGAGCGCGCTTCAGGTGCTCCGACCGTGGAGCCTGAGACTCTTCTTGCGATGCACGGGGGTCACTAACCGGTTTGGCCGTCGATCGACTCCCTGATCAAGTCGGCGTGGCCGTTGTGTCGGCAGTACTCCTCGATCATGTGGACCAAGATCCACCGCAGGGTGAAGGTCTCGCCTGTGTGCGGG
>JAABUR0100003454.1_pt1 | contig 22142 bp, 26 predicted proteins | sample 5560091 | NCBI WGS metagenome assembly JAABUR01 (sample SAMN10711879, study PRJNA513375) | rock metagenome | isolation source: Antarctica rocks | place: Antarctica: Victoria Land, University Valley sud
CCAGGCCATGCGCCGAGTGAATGAGTGAAATGCATCGAGCATAGTGGAAGTGCGCCCAAGGGAAAGCTACCCGTTACAAAGAAAGCCTTGGCTGAGCTGCCACTATTCGTTGTAGGACCAGCTCCCACCAGCTGAGCGCCTGTGGACCCAGCGCATTGCCCCGTGCCGCCCCGGCTACCAGCGCCCTAGCACCTAGGTCGAATCCTGCTCATACAAGTTCTGCAGCCAAAACAAAAGTCAGCAGCGCCGCTGTCCGCGGCCACTGCAGCAAGAACGCCGGCCCTGCCATACCATACATCTGCGCAGCATATACACACCGCCCTGCGCACACTGTTCAATGCCCTGCACATGACTGTGACCTGGTTTAGGCTGATGCGGTGCGCGCACATGAAAGTTGCAAACAGAGATGAGGGAGGCGAGAAAATCCCCTAACCGCAGGCAAACGGCGCGTTGGTACACGCGCCCGAGCGGGCGCTCAGCGCGGCGGGGCGCACGCGCCCCTGTAAAAGCTACATAATGAGATACAAGTGCGGCAAGGCTGTCAGCGGCGGAGGCCTTGGCCCGCCCCCTCTCCCCAGCCTCTCGCTCGGGACCCAAGGCGCTCCCCGCTGCTGAAGGGCGCGCGGGCGGGCGCAGGTTTGCGCCGGCGCGCCGCGGCGCGCCGCGAGCTGGGGCCGCGGGGCTGAGGGGCGCGGCGGGCGCGCTCAGCTCTGCACCTGGGCCGGGCGCGCGCGCATGAGGTGCCGCAGGCTGTTGCGCAGCTGCGCGGCCTCCTGCGGCGCGGCGGCCGCCCCTCAGCCCCGCCTCGCCCCGGGCCCCTGTGGCTCAGCCTGCCTGCACAGCTGTCGGCCCTCTGGTCCATGGGCTGCACAGCCGCAGCGCTCGGGCGCGCGGCGCTGCGCTCGTGCGCACGTGCAGGGGCTGCGCTAATCGAGTGCGCCAGCCCCGCAGGTCAGCCAACACCGGAAGACTGCCTGGGGCGCCGCCCTGGCGCACTACAAATGCACTCAAGTCATTGACATGCCCCACAGCACTGAGGGAAGAGAGGCCCGCCGCATGCACCCAGTGACCAGACAGGTGGTCCAGCCAGGATCGCATCACTCACGAGCACGCCCCGGTTGAGAGCACAAGCGCCCGCGCGCGCCTCGAGGCGGTCGTCCTCAAGCGCGCTCTCGATCGCGACCACCAGCGCCAGCGCGCGGTCGCTCGCCAGCAGCCGCTCCACCTGGTCGCGCAGCCTGCGCGGCGCGCGGGCGCTGGTCTGGGGCCGGGCGCCGGAGCTCTGCGGCGGCGGCGCTGCCTCTGCCAGGCAGCGCGGCGGCGCTCGCCCTGCGCGTGCCGTGACCGCTGACCAGTGACAGCCTGGCTGCTGGCGACCCGAGCGCATGCCGCCATGCCACGCCGCAGCGCATTGGTGTGCCGGGCTGCGCTCGGCAGTGCGGCGTGTGTATGGAGCGGCCCGGGCGTTAGGCATGGCTGCTGACCGCGCAACACCGTTGTGGGCAGCGGCAGGCTCTGCTTGAGGCAGCTCGTCCGCAGCGCGCCTGGCGGCGTCGGCGAAGCGCTCGTCGGCGATCGCGACCGCCATCTTCAGCTTGTACTCAAACGTGGGGTCGTTGAAGCGCATGATCTCCTGCTTGCAGCTCGCGCGGATCTCCGCCGCGCTCTCCGGCTCCACGCTCGTGCTGGGCGCCGCCATGCGCGTCGCAATGTCCTTGTGCACATACCTGCGCCACCAGAGTCACAGTGAAAGCCTGTTGCACAGGCTCGCCCCCGCCCAACGGTATCGGGCCTTTGAGCGCGCCCCTGCGCTGTGATATAAGACTTGAGAGCTGTGCTGACCGAAGCCGCGCGGCTGGCCAGTGCATGGGCAGCGCGTGGCGCACATTGGCGCGTTGAAGCGCACGGCCATGTTGATGGCGTCGGACGGCCGCGCGTCGATGTCCAGCTCATCTGCAGCGCCGCTGCGGCCGGGCTTGCTCAGGTGCAGGCGCGCGAGGTACACGTTGTGCACCATCGCCGTGACCGCCAGCACGCGAGTCACCTGCGTGCCGCCCAGCCGTGAGCGCAGGCGCCCTTGGCGGGCTGCGGGCGGGCACGCGGCGACGCCGCGCGGCCACCCAGCCAGGCGGTGCACACGCCGCGCAGCGGGCCCGCCGCGCACCCGGTAGCCCAGCTTCTCCAGCGTGTCTTTGTACAGGTCGTGCGTCAGCGGCCGCCCCTGCGCGCGCCCGGCGGCGACGGGCTTGGCCGCGGCCATGGGGTGCGTGTCACAACAGGGACGCAGCTGGAGAGTAAGAGCGGTCAGCCGCGGAGAGCACCGCACCGCGGTGGGCGTGCCGCGCAGCTTGCTCTGCAGAGCCGACACCTCAAAGTTGCCTGCGCGCGCCGGGCACAGGGCATGAGCGGCAATGCCCGCGCATTGCCTTGCCCGCACCCGCTGCACCCCGGGGCGAATCGCACAAGCAGGGCCTTGTTGCGGCTGTGGCTCACCGACGTGCACGGGGAGCACATGGCCCGGCCGATCCAGGATCCTCAAGTTTATAATATGCCCGTCGAAGTGACCGTGCCTGCTGAGCTCCACTGCGGGGTAGGACCGATGCGTCAGTGCCAGGGCGACCGGCCGACAACTCAAGGGCCTGATCGATCGAGAGGGCCCACCGTTGTGCACTCTGCACTCCAAGTAGTTGACCAAATCGAAGGCCGGCGTCAGCTCTGAGGAGTTGTTGTTGTTTATGGCCCGGACCGCGCCCGACCGCAGCGGCGAGGGCGGCCCGCGGCCCGGGCCCAGCGGGCAGGCGGCCCGCGGCAAGGGAACAAAGTCCTTGCTCCGCGGCGCCAGCGCGCTGCAGGGGCACGGCGGCGCGGCGCGCGGGCCCGCGTGCACACAGCGGCTGCTCAGGAGCAACGCCATACCGGCCCGCGAGAGCTCCCACCCAGGTGGACTCCGAGGTACAGCTCAGCATGAGCTCAAAGCAGAGTTGCAGGGGTGTTTCCCAGGGTCAGTCCTTGGCCAGCCTGTGTGAAACGGGCAAGGATCGACTCCCGTATCCATCATTGTGTGACATAGCACGAGCTCGTATAGCTTGCAATGTTTCCTGAAGGCGCTTAGAACGGATGGCTGTCTGTCAGCCGAGCTTGGCCACGCACTTGTTTTAGAGCGCTCATCAGTGTGAACAGGCCAGTTGGCTAGTGCAGGCCGCAGGAGCAGGCGCTGCCAGATCACGCCCGATCTGCGGTCCGGCCCCAGGCGCCACTCTCCGGGGCGATGCGGCGCACGGCGGCGCTGCGCGCCGCGCTGCTGCTCCTGCTGCAGGCCGCGCGCGCGGCGCCGCGCCGCAGCACCGCGCTCGACAAGGCATTCCGCCTGCCGGACGGCACCGACGTGCACTATGCGAGCGTGCCGGGCGTGCCGCGCTGGCGCCTGCTGCCGTACCTATGGTTCGACAAGACCGTCACCGTGTCCTGCCCCGAGCGTAAGGCGCGCGGCCGGCGCAGACCCTGATCCAGCCCTGTGTAACAGCGCGGGCGCGCGCTGACCTGATCACCTCCACCTGCCTTGCTGGCAAGGCTGTTCTGCTGCCGCCTGCAGCATGCCAACGTATACCAAGCTCCAGCCCAGCTCTGTTGCAAGCGCCTGCTGCGTGCACAGGACTCTGCGACGCGCGCCGCGCCCAGCAGCAGGGGGCCTGCCTCTGCAAGGGTGGCCACGCCGCCCGCGCACTGCACTAGGCGGCCGCGGCGGCCCGCTCTCCGTAATGCACTAGCGGCGCCGCCGCGCGCGCAGGACTTTTCGGTGTTTGTCGCGCGCGCGGAGGAGGACCTGGCGGCGCGTGTGGCGGCGCACGAGAGCGTGTGGTGCGGCTGGCAGCGCTGGGCGGGCGGCGCGCCGGGGGCGTGCGCGGTGCGCGTGTCGCCGTTTGGCACCACGCATGTGGCGCTGGCGGGCCCGCGCGGGCGGGCGGCCAGCCCAGGCGCGCCCTCCGCGTGGCAACCCTCGTTCGCCCTGATATCCCCAGCCGTGTGTTGCTATATTTCGCCGACGAAGCAACAGTATCACGCCATCTCAACACATTTCAGCTGGCAGCCTTGCAGCTCTGGCTCATGCGACCTGCTGCGACCTACCGTGCATGCTACAGCGGGCAGAGGGCTGCCGAGCGCGCCAGCAGCTCAAGGACATGCACGCCCCCCGCGCGCCCTCCATGGGCAGACATGCCGGCGGTTGTGCTGGGTCCGCCCTGCCCAGCACCCCACGCTCGTGCTGTGCGTCCTGCGGGCCGCAGGGTCCGGCTGCAGCCTGGAGGTGCGCGAGGCCGCGTCGCCCGCGCTTGCGGCCGCGGCGGTGGCTGGCGCCGTGCTCTTCCTGGCCGCCGCGCCGCTGTCGCGCTCGCGCGCCTTCCGCGTCGGCACCGGCGGCCTGGCGTTCATGCTGCTGTCGGTGCTCATCCTCGCCTTTGCGGTGTCGCGGTGCGGCTCTGCCATGCGGCCACACCCTGAGCAGACCGCAGTGCAGCATGGGTGTGAAACCCGGGCAGTGCTGGAGATCAAGCTGCACTCGAGCGGAGTTCGGAGCATGCTCGCAATGCTGCGCAGCATGCAGCAGAACACTGGTACACCATAGCCTGGCAGGGGCCCGGGCGGGCACAAGGAGCAGGCGGCATGCTGGACGCCGCAGCCATTGCGGCCGCCCCGCGCCGCGCGCGCCTCTGCTCACAGCCCGGGGGTGTGGGCGCGCAGCTTCATGCCCAGCCGGCGCTCGGTCGCGGCGTCTTTCGCGCTGCTCGGCAGCAGCTTTGCGACCACCGTGCGCCTGGTGTTCGGCCACTGGGTCCCGTCCTTCCGCCAGCTCGTCTACAGCAACGTGCGCGGGCCCGCGCGGCCGCTCCCCGCTTGCCCTTGCGCAACTAGGCCCCCGTGCAGGCGGCCGCATGGAGCTGGGCGGTCTGGGCGGTTGGCCGCACGCACGGCTACGCACTTCTGCTGAGGCGACATGTGTGCGAATGTGGGGGTGTATACATTGGACAGATCATGGGGGATGATCACTGGCCTTGCCCCCTGGGCTTCTGGCGTGGGCCGTGGTGCACCGGGTGCTCCTGCCGGGCCGCTGTTGGGAGACGCCGGGCCCGAGCCTCCGCGCGCTTGTTGACACTGCGTAGCAGGAGGCAGCCATACAGTGATGCGGCTGTACCTCGCCGGCCAATGGCTGGCGCAGCATGAAAGTGCCCGGTCCAGCCCTGGTGCCGCCCGGCTTCGGCGCACCGCCGCATCCTTACGGTGCAGCGGCCGGCATGCAGCCAAGCCTGCCGCCTGGCTCCCTCACACGCGGTCTGAAGCGAGCGGCCACAGGGCTGCGGCGGCTGACCCTGACTCTGTGCAGGCAGCGCTGGCGTACCTGGCGGCCTGGGGCCTGGCGGGGCTGGCTGTGACCTACTATTACGACGCCGACGACCTGCAGGCGCGGCCCGCGCACGGCTGCGTCGCTGTGCAGGCTGCTGCTTCGCGTCAGGCGGCGGCGTGGCGGTCCGTGCGCCGCGCCATGGCGGCCGGCGCAGCGCTCCCGTTGGCGCTCTGTTGGGGCAGCGCGCCGCCGCCTCCCCTTGTCGCTCCCACAATGCCGCCGCAGGCTCTGCCGTTCCGCTCTGATTGCTCCGGCGGCGCTCCCGGGTGCTGCTGCACGCCGTGATGCTGGGCCCTGGCAGCCAGAGGCGCCGTCCAACGCACAGACGCGCGCTGTGCCTCGTGTAGCTCAAAGTCCAGCTGCATGCCCTAACCCTAACCCTGACCCATGACGTGGAGCCTCCATGCGATCCCAGGCGCACTGCGACAGGTGGCCGAGGCGCTGGCGCAGGGGCGCACGCCGCCGGCGGTGCGGCTGCGCACGATCCTGAAGTACGCGCTGAAGCTGGCGGGCCTGGCGCTGGTGGGCATCGGCACGTCGCTGCCGGAGGCGTCGGCTGCGCTGTGCTGCTGTTTGGTCGCATATGACGTCTTTGCGCGCGCCGGGTGCGCCTCCCCGCATGCCGGCATAATCAGCCACCGCTACAGTAAGTGCTTCGGAAGGGGGTGCAGCACGCACCTCGGCGGCTGATCTGCCAGTTTCTTAGCAGGCCCGCATTGCATAGCCCTTGGCTAGACTTTGCTGTGCTGTCGCTCGCTGCACGCAAGTGCTGTGCCGTGCTGCTTTGGAAGGTGCATATACATGACAAGCTGGCAGTGCGCCCTGCACTCTGCTGTTCAGTCTTCGATGCGACGCAGCGCGTCGGCGGCATCTGTGCCTTGACATACCGTGCGATGCTACAGGCAGCTTGTGCGTGCCGTGGCTGGCAGTGCCTGGGCCGTCCTGGCGCGCGGGCACGCGCGCGGCGCCCGCAGCATCGACGCGGCGGTCGCGGCGGACGCCGCGGACACGTTACCGCCCGCCGTTGCGCAGGTCAGGCTTTGCATTCGAATGCCACTCGGCCTGCAGCGTCGCATGTTGGATCATGCTCATCATTGGAGCGGTGCATGAGTCATGGGTTGCATACCCCGCGCCGGCGCCTGCATGAGCCATGGGTTGCATACTAAGGGGAGTAGCACGCACGAATAGCTGCAGGAAGCTGAGTGCCTTTTCAAGGGACGCTGCTTCGCCGCACATTGAGAGCGCTGATATGGCAGTCACCCAGACAGGCGGGTGACGGGTCTCCGCCCGCTGCTGCGCAGAGCAGCAGCCGCGTGAACAGCGGCCCGCGCCTGCGCGTGGCCGGCGAGCCCGCCGCGCGCATGGGGGCCGAGCCGGCGCCCAGCGGCCGGGAGGCGCCCGCGGGCCCCGCCGGCGACGGCTGGGCCGGCTGGCAGGACGGCGGGGCAGGCGACGCGGGCGGCCGGGGAGCCGGGAGCAGGAGCCAGGGCGGCGATGCGTTTGCGGCCACGCACATGGCTCCCTTCCCGGGTGCGCCCGCCAGCCGGCCGTGCATGCGGGCCGGCCGCCCCCCGGGCCCATGCGTGCCCTACCAGCACAGTGCGCCGCATCGGCGTCCGCCGCGCGTCTGCGGTCTGCCAGAAGCCTGCCAGCCCCGCTCGCCTGCCCTTCTGGCGCATGCTGTCTGCAGCTGCTTGTTGTTGGCTCGGCGGTGTGACGCAGGCCCTTTGGAGCAGGCTGCAGACTGGCAAGCGTATATAGGCATAGTGCTTGCCTGCAACCCGCGTGTCAGCACGCCAGTGGCTGGCCAGGCTCAGGCCATCCTCTGAGCAGGTGCCGCCTGCGCCGCTCATGCGCGCAGGTCCGGCGGAGCCACGCGGCGGCGCGCTGGCCTGGCTGCAGCCGGACAGGGGCCCGGCGCCGGGCACGCCCGGCAGCCAGCCCGCGCTGCTGGCGCGCCCGCGCAGCAGCACGCCGGCGGCTGCGGCCGCGGGCGACCAGGCGCAGGTGCTCGGGCCCGCTTGGGGCCTGGTCATGTCGCAGCGCAGTATGATGCAGTATAACGGGCTGTGTCTGGCGATGTCTCCGAAACCTGAAAGAGTGCTCGTATGTGACGAGTGCGGCCAAGTGCTTGACCAGGTATCCGGACTCTGGGCCGCTGATGCCCTGGCGGGCGGCCGGCCGGCAGGTGTCGCCGCTGGTGCAGCGCGGCCTCATCCTGAACGAGCGCACGGGCAAGGCCATTAAGATTGGTGGCGCCACATTCAATCGCCTGGTACTGCAGGCGCGGCCCTGCAGCAGCCGCGAGAGCCAGAAGCGCTGCGTCGAGCTGGCAGCCACAGTGCCGCCTGCTGCAGCACGGCGGCAGCCACACGCCGTTGCCAGTGTCACTGGTGCACACTTGTGCGGTTTGCGCTAGCGCACTGACCGCGCCGCTGTGGTGTGCGGACGCCAGGCAATCTCTTTTGCAGTGCTGTCAATCTCGAGGGTATCCCTCAAACGCTGACACTAGCAGCGGGGTGCCTGTGCAAGGGCATGCAGACACCAGGCCAGGGCTACGACCGACATCACTGGTCACAGATGAGGCTTTCTGCACATGCGCAGCAATACGGGCGCTGATGGCATGCCCATGCGGCGCAGGAGGGCTTCCAGGTCGACAACGCTGCCGGCACGCTGACGCCGCCGCGGGACGCGGGCGGCGGCGGCTCGCCGGCGGCCGCGGCGCGCTCCGCGCGGCGCCGCAGCACGATGGGCCCTGCGTAGGGCCTTGGCGAACACATGCGCCTTGCTGGGAGAAACGAATGGTCATCCACGAGGGCAGGGTGTTGCGGTGCCTGCATGCAGGCTTAGAATGCTGCTGCTGCATGCACAAGAGCAGCAGAGTGTGCCCTGAAACTGAGTGCTGGTGACGATTGCGAAGCATGTGTACCCCGAGCAAATGAGCTATGTCTGGCGCCTGCACAAAGCCGAGAGCTGCGCTGTTACAGGCGCCGCGCTAGCTCTTGTGCTTTTTGTGCTTCTTCGCCTTGGCGTGCTTGTCCTTCTTCTCCTTCTTCTTCTTCGCTGTCTTGCTCTTTTTTCTGGCTCCGTACTTGGCCAGCACCGCCAGCGCCTCCTCCACGCTCGTCACGCCCGCCGCTGCCGCCCCCGCGTGCACGCATGTCGAGCGACAATGCACGCCAGTCGCATGTGAGTGACAGTCATGCATTAGTGCTTGACAACAATCAGGCGTGTCATCGTCGCCTAAACTGGGTCCATGCACGGTGCTGTGTGCTGTGGGGCCAGGCCGGCATGAACACATGACGCACACGCAGTCCATCTTCCGCCAGGTGGGACCGCCTCGGCACTGTTGCACCCACCATCAGCGCCGGTGCCACCCTCGCCGCGACTGCAAATGTGACCAGGCAGTCGTGCTCGGCCTGCACAGCTGGGCCTGGGGGTGCGCGCGCCTGCGGGGGCGTCGGCGCCATTGAGCGCGGCCGCGCTGCCTGGGCCGGGCCCGGCGGCGGCGGGCGGCGGCGGCGGCGCGGGCAGCGCGTCGATCTCGTCGCCCACCATCTTGTAGCTCTTCCCTCCGTCGCCGTACCGCTTCACATCCGCCCCCAGGTGGCCCCAGTCCACCTTGCCGCCTGCGCCAGCGCGCAGGGTCTTGGCGCCGCGCCAGCTTGCTACCTCGGCACAGAGCTGCAGCATGTGGCACTCCAGCTCCCGAAAGTTCGAGCAAGCCTCATGCACACACATAAACCCTGATCGACAACCTATCTGCCTGGAGCGAGCCATACACTCCAGGAGATAGCAGGCCAAGCGCACCCCACGGCATCGCTCCTTAAGCGCGGCGCTCCCACACAGTGGCGAGCAAACCAAAGCGCCCCGCCGCAGCTCCCGCGGCGCACCGTCCTCAACAACTGCGACCTGAGCGGGTGCGGCGCCGCGGCCGCCGCCGCCCTCGCCCCGCGGCTGCCACTTCAGGTTGTGCGGGTCCAGGTCCGTCCCGTCCGACTGCGCCGACAGCTCTACAATCAGCCTCCTCGAACACACAGGCAAAAAGCAGAGCAGGTCGCGTGGCACAGATGCTGTGACACGCGGCGGGCCACGGCGTGCACACACGGCGCGCCACGCGCCCTGCTGCTCAGCACCGCTTCGCTCTGCACAACCTGCTCCGCCTCGGTGGTGCCTGGCGCGCTGGCGGCTCGCAGCGGGCCCAGGGCGCGCGCGCAGGCGCGCGCCTGGCGCGCCAGCCGGATCGACGCGGCGACCTTGGGCCCGCGCCCGCTCCCGTCGTCCTCCTTCACCTCCACCACCTGGCCACCAAGAACTTCCAATCAAGGGTCTTCCACACCCGCCGCACAGCATCTATGGCCGCCCGCACGCGCAGCGCCAAGTCGTGCTGCACAGCCCTGCGCGCGGCGGCCGCGGGCGCGGCACCCCCGCTCGCCTGGCCGTGCTCCCCGTTGCTCTGCAGGTGCACACGGGCAGGCCGCGTGACCGACCGGCAGCCGGCCTGGGCTTGCAAGGCGGCGGGGACGACCCGGCCGCGCGCTCAAGCAGCCCCAGCCTCATTCACGGCACCCCAACCGGCTGCTCAGCGCCGCTCACGCGCGGCACCGGGCCTGCACCCTGCACAGCCAGCTGGGTGCAAGGCGCGGCTGTGTAGATTGCTGAGGTGCCTGCTCGGGCGGCAGCGAGGCAGCAGCAGACCTTCACGTACAGCGCGTCGCCCACGGCGTGCACAGCGGACAGCGCCTCCACCTTGGCCTCGTCGCTCTCGTCGCGCCCGATGTCCAGGTGCTCGCTGACCTGCGCGCGCGCCAAGCGGCCTCCTGGGGACAACAGAGTGCATGGCCGAGGGCTGCTCGGCGGCGCGCCGATGCATCCTGCAGGCTTTGGGTCGGCTCCCGCCTTGCTCGCGGGGCGTGTGCAGGCGTCACGCTTGCTGGTCTCATGCCCCTGTTGCACCCTGTGGACCAGGCAGACACCGGCCTGCCCATGCTGGTGGTGCGGCTGCTGTATGCAGGGACCCATGACGTGCGCGCAGTGGGCATGAGCACCCACAGCAGGCACGCGCAGACTGCCTTCAACCTGCAGGTTTTGCGTCCTGTGGGCAGAGCCGTGCTCGGCGCGCGCAGGCGGCCGCCGCACCTGGGACAGGTGCACGAGCGCATTGGCGCGGAAGCCCTCCAGGCGCACAAACAGGCCGTAGGGCTTCACTGACGACACCGTCCCCCGCAGCACGGCGCCCACCTGCGCGGCCCGCCGCATGCTCTGGCTTGCTGCTCAAGACCGCTCCGGGGCAGCTGCAGCGAGCGCCGGGCGCGCGTGAGCACGGCGGGCGAGCGTCGCACGGGCAGCCACGCGCTGCGCGTCTGCATGCTGTGGCCGCTGCCACGGCCCTGCTCAAAGGGAGGCTTCCCGTGCGGTGCGCCGAGTGCCCTGCCCGGACGTCCTGCGGACAGCCTCATGGGCGGCAGCGCAGACGGGTGCGCTGGTGTGCTCTGCCCCGGCCCGCGCCTCGGGCGGGGCGTCGCTGACGGGCCCGCGCGCGCCGCCGCCGCCGCCGCCGCCAGGCCCGCGCCCGCCGCCCGCCAGGGCGTTGCTAGGATCCAGGTCCTCGCCGGTCGCCTGGTCCACGGCCTTTATGCTGCAGTTTATCCTGGGCGGCCCGGCGCCGTCGTCGCGCACCTCCGTCACCTTGACGCGCACCTGCGCGGGGCACAGTGCGCTCGGCGCGTGCATGCGGGGGGCGGAGCACTAGGTCCGCACGAGCCTGCGGCGACCCAGGTTCGAGACGGAGGCCGTGTGCACGTCACACGTGACAGGCGCCAGCACCAGAAGTGGTCGCCCGCTAGCTATTGCAGCCTGGCGGCAACTCCGCGCGCGTCCGCACAACCTGGCGGCGGCTCCGCGCACGTCCGCGCGACGCCCAGGGAACAAGGGCAGCAGGCGCCGGGGGGCGCCCGTGTCCGGCCGGGCGCGCGCCTGGCTGCCGACGGGCGCGTAGAACTCGAGCGCCTTGACCTTGTCGTCGTCCTCGTCCTCGCGCGCAAAGCTGACCTCGGCCGCGACCTGGCTGACGTGCACCAGGCCGTGCCGCCGCCGGCCCTCCAGCTCCACAAACACGCCAAACGGCCGGATCGACTGCGCGCATGCGCGTGGGCTGAAGCGTTGCGCCGCAGCGCTGTGTGGCTGAAGCCGCAGACGAGCGGGGTCGGCGGGGGCCGCGCACGTTGACGACCGCGCGGTGGATGCTGCCGACCGCGGGCGGCACCTCGTCTGCAAAGCTGCCGCCGTGCGCCGGCAGCGAACGCGCGTGCGCGCCGCCCCGGAAGCCTCCATAGCTGCGCGCCGCCACTCTCGTCGCCTCCCGTCTGCCAAACCTCTGATGATCGCTTTGCACCGACCCCGCATCTTAGCTGGGAGAGGGGCAGACCTGGGGCGCGGCGGACTGTCCTCTCGCCTGCGCCGGCGCGGGCTGCGGCTGCGCGAGGCTGGGCTGCGGCTGCGCCTGCGCCGCGGGCTGCGGCTGCGACTGCGCCTGCGCCGCGGGCTGCGGCTGCGGCGCGGGCTGCGGCTGCGGCGACGCTTGCGGGCCTCCGGAGACCTGCCGGCCATGGCGCCAAGCGTGGGCGGGCCTGCCTCTCACGAAGGTCGGCAGCAGCTAGGTTTGATTGCCCTATATTATGTAAACAGTCGCTTTTCGTATATTGCGGAAGCGCTTACGAGCTGTCAGCCTGACTACTAGGCACGCCTCGAGGCCCACCCTGGAAGGATGATGTGTGTAGAGCACAGTGTGCTGCACACATCTCTGGGCGGTGCCCCTGCTGCTGAAACAACCTCCCTTTGTGCACAGCTTCAGGGCGGCGCAGAGTGCGCCAGATGGGCCCCCCAAGACTTGGACGGGCGGGCGTGGCCGGCTGCTGCCACGCTCCTTAGCAGTCACAAGTGAGCCGTGCCTCTCTTTTGCACCTGCAGGTGTGCTGAGTCGCGCTTCCGCCGTAATCGGCTTGCAGAGTGGAGGGCAGTTGGCTCGTCGTTCTTGCTAGCATGCTTATGCGGCCTCGCTGAGCTGTGCCTGCTTGATAGCGGACTGTGGCCACAGTAGCGCAGAGAGAGAGTGCCTGACTTTGCGCTTCTGACAATATTGCACTCGTGCGCTTGCCAGCGGTACGGATGTGTCACGGCGGCGCCTCTGCTTGCGGCGGCGTCGTCAGCACAGCAGCGCGGCGCTGGTCACAAGCACTATGGTAAACACCCCGGCCGCCAGCGCATAGCCGACGGTCGACACGTTGTCGCTGCACTGTCGCCGCTGCGGTGGTGCTGGTCTCCAGCCTGCAGCGCCGGGGCGCTGACGCATATTTGAAGTATGGATTGGCCGCAAATAATGAAGTGGACGTGGCCTGCGCCGCTGCGGCGAGCGCGTCAGACTCGCTGTCACCAGGCAGTCTGGCAGGCGTTGTGTCGCGGACGTGTTGGGCGCAAGCGACAGCGGGACGTCTTTTCTTGACCAGTGAGGTGCAGTGACTGGTGGGTGCCGCAGATGCGGTCGCCAGCGGAAGGCCTTGTTGGGCAGGATGTTAATGTGTTGTTTGCAGAGTTTGACTGCACTGGGAACTCGAATGCACCGGGGCTCATCACTTTTGTGGGGGCCTCTGGCCGTGCCTGCATCGCAGGCACGGCCGAGGCTGCTCACCTTCAGGGCACTGCGCGTTGTTGATTTGGTTTTCGTCTTGTGTTGATGTTTAGGATACCTGAAGTCTACTTGTGTTGATGTTCAAAATACCTGAAGTGCACTGTTCGGATTACTGCGTGCCGCTTGGGCAGCTGGACCGCCTACTGCATGAGGCCCAAAACATTGAGTGCACCTGGCCTTTTTCAACACTGTGCACCTGCGGCGGTGGCCAGCATGGCCTTGTGCATGGGGTCACGAGCTGCGTCGTGACCGTCGAGCATCCTGCCTCTGACGTGTCCGCTTGGTTGTGTCTCGGGTGCGTGCGCTGCAGACCTCCACGTGCTCCAGTCTTGCAGAACTTGCGCGTTGGCCTGCACCGCGCCTGTGCGCGCGGTGCTTATATTCTGTAAGCGCTCGCGTCCGCGCCCCGCTCGCATGCAGTCCTCGTCCAGCTGGTGAAGAACAATCCCACCTGTGCTCCGCCCACATACACACCATGACGAGTCTGAGCTCATCTGCATTGCCTCACCGCCACAACCCTCTGTGTGTACCATGATAAGTCCCAACAGCGGTGCGGGCTGCCGTTCCAAAGGCGGCGGCAAATAAGGCGGCTGCGGCACCTGTAAATGTTCAGGTCTTCTTAGATCTGTCTTCTACTCTCGCAGCAGGGCATGCTCTGGCCCTCCAATGCACCACAGCTGCAAGGCCGCTCGCCCGAAGCGCTGCCAGACCCCGTGTCCTGGCGGCGTGAGCCTGCTGCCCACTGCCACAGGAAATGCTGCATTTTGCCTGCCTGCCATGCACTCGCACGCGCGCTGCGGCAGCCAGGCCAGAGCTCTGTTGTGACATGCAGAAGTCAGAGCCCAGTGCATGGCTGCGCACGCATGCATCACTGGGGCGATAAGGTGGAGCAGGAGGGCAGGTGTCAACCCGGGGCCGATTGATCAGAAGCAAGCGCTGCGGCAAGCGCAGTTGTGACAAATTTGTCATACTGCTCTCAAAGCATGCAGCTCTCCCGCCCGCAATTCGCAGCAAGCTGCAGAGCCACGCAGCTGAGCGCGGCCTGCTTCAGACACAGCCGCGGCGCTGTTGACCGCATGTCACTTGCCACCATGCAGGCAGCTCTGCTGAATGGGTTTGCATGCTGTGGCTTATGTTAGTGGTGCAGCATTTGCTGCGTGCCCAGCCCAGCCAGAAAACATGGAATCGTCATTTGGCGCATTTGTATCATGAAGCAGACATTTGGCATGGCTCCTGAGACAGATAGCAAGTGGTGCCCCAGCACATCCACAGCATCACAGCGTACACATCTGCCCGCACGCTCATGATATCTTGACTTCGCAGTGCGGTGTATGCGATGCGCATGCGGCTGCCGCATGGTGGCCGTCCGCCCTTTTTATTTTTGTCCGACCTGCCAGGTGTGGCAGCACGTAAGCTTAAGGATAGGGTTAGGGTTGCCAGATGTCTCAGGGTTGCCAGATGTCACCACACAGGGCGCAAGCCCTATTTCACGGGGCCGCTATCAATCGCTCCGCTCGCACTCACAGTCAAACCGTGAACGATCAAAGAGCAATCTAGACTTACAAGCTGCTGAGTGTGAATAAGAGCTACTCAGGAATCATGAGCAGGTGCGACGCCCGAAACTATAGTGCTGGATGGCAGTGCCTGCACGCGTGCAGCAGTGACTTGCTGTGCTCGGGCACCGCGCTTGCACTGCACGCTGCCTGTGCGTGTCACGGTGCTGGGTTTGTGCAGTGCCGGCGCGTCGTCGCAGCTTTGCGGGCCTTACGGCGACGGGTGGTTACTGACAATGCCGCCCTGCGCGCTGCCCCGCAGGCCAATGGCGCTTGCGTGCTTGGCAACCGTGCTCCTGGCGGCCTTCTCTGGCGCAGGTGAGGCCGCCCGGGCCGGTCTGGGTCCTTCATCCCGCAGGCCCGGCTTGAAAGATATCTCTGTGCTGTGGACAAGGAGGTGTCTAACGGTAGCGCTGCCAGCAGCGTGACGCTGCTGTGTCGCGTAGTCTTCTCACCCTGAGTGCTCGTGCATTGCAGTCGAACGGTGTCTGGCACGATGGACAGGTGGCTTGAACTTGAATTTGCCTTTGCCGCAATGTGACACCTGGCGCGCCGCGCCAGGTGCTCGCGAGCTCCTGGCCAACACAGACATGCCTGCCATGGCCTCCTCCGCGTCGGCGGGTGGCGACCTGGGTTCGGGCGCGCCCGCACCCGGCCCGATGGCCGGCGAGCCGCCGGCAGACGTGCTGTTCACGCTGATGTCCACGGGCGCCACGCTCGCGGCGGACAAGCTGACGTTGACTGGCGTGTCTGACGTCGCGCTGTACTCGTCCTCGTCGCGCCAGACCGGCGTGTACCAGACCGGTGCGCAGCCTGGCTTGCGCTGAGAATGCGCTGCGCTGTGCGGGGTGCCACCTGTGACCTCTGCAGCAGTCAATGTGCCTGTCACCTCTGAACGCGATCTCCTGTCTATTATTGTTATTGCACACCAGGTAGTAGGTGCTGCGGATGTTTGACTCTGCCTGCGCCTGCGCGTAGCCGCCTTCACCAACACCACGACCAGCAGCATGTTCGTGGCCCGCAACGGCCGCTGGCTGAGCGACCCGGTGGTGGTGCTGCGCGCGGCCAACTCCACCTCCGCGCTGCTGCAGCTGGCCAACCCCGTCTTTGACGCGGCCGCCAAGACTGTGACCTTCCAGGTGTGTGCTGATGCATGTTGCGGTCTACCTGTGTTGCGGTCTACCTGTGTACAAAAACCGTCATGTGCCATTAGTGTCTTGCCGTATAGTCATTTATTGGTTGTTGTGGTACAACGCTTGTGCCTGTGCTGCATGTGTTAAAAGACACAGCCGACTTACCCTGCTGTTGCTCTGTGCGCAGAGCAAGATCCTGCCGGCCGACCAGAACACGCAGCTGCCGACCTCGAACGGTGTGACCGCGCGCTACATCGACGACGCTGCCAACGGCGTGTCCGCGGGCGCCCTGACCGCGCCGCCGGCCGGCCAGCTCACCGACGTTGCGCTGTTCATCGACGAGTTCTCCCAGAACCTGGCGAACGCCGCCAGCACCAAGCAGATTGTGATCGGCTTCGGCGGCGGCTGGGGCGGCGGCTGGGGCGGTGGCTGGGGCCGTGGCGGCGGCTGGGGCGGTGGCTGGGGCCGTGGCGGCGGCTGGGGCGGTGGCTGGGGCGGCGGCGACGGCTGGGGCCGTGGCGGCGGCTGGGGTGGCGGCTGGGGCCGTGGTGGCGGCTGGGGCTGGGGCAAGTAAGCGCTCCTCAACGCTTGCTTACCTTACGGCTATGTGTGCTGTAGCCCTGCCGTCTTGCCATAGATCTTTGCAGTGCTGACCATACTTTTCATACAGTGGTGGTGGAAGTGTCAAGTTATCCCGAGTGTGGCGGCAAGTGAGCTGTGGGCCTTTAGCGCCCTCAAGGATAGAGGCTGCATCAGTGTCCTGACTTGCGTATTGCGGAGCTCTGCTATGTGTTCAATTCAAGTAACTAACATAGCAAGCTCTGTGCGTTGCTTGTAGGAATGTCTGGAACATGATAGAATGATGCGTGTGTAATGATTGTTGTGCATTACCTGAAGTCCTCGTCTTCATCAGTCACAGACATGTGATGTCCTCATCCGTCTTCACCAGTCACGGACATGTGATGTCTGCATGTTAAGATTAAAATTGTATCTTGTATAACTCATATAATGCAGTGATGGAACGTGTGATGCATGCCTAGCCCAAAACTTTATGATGCGTTGAGTGTATCACACATTCCAATGCCAATCAGACTACATCACAGCCCTGGCACTGAATGAGACAGGTCCTTTGCATGGGCTCAAGGCGCAACGTGCAGCCGTCGGGATGAATTGGATGCATCAACCATGTGCACTCATTGGCAATGAATTGGATGCATCAACCATGTGCACTCATTGGCAATGAGTGCGGACGACGGACCGCAGACCAAGCAACCCTAAAACCCTGTTGGCCAGGTCTCCTGCTAGCACAGTAGCAGGAGAACAGGCAGCTGACGAGCGCCTGGAGGACAGCGCCTTTCATCTGTTGCCGTCGGCATGGGAGACGAGGCAGAGAAGCAGGTGGAAATATGGAAGATCAAGCGGGTGCGCCCTGTTGCCCCTGCCTCGCGCGGCAGACGCATGGCTGCGCCTTGGGTATCGCTGAGGTGCCGGTGCAAGAGCGCGAGCGCTGACCTGGCGACGGCGGCCGCCGCAGCTTATCCGCGCATTGGAGGAGGCGCGCGGCAACGGCACGTCCATGATCAGCCTCATCATCCCGCCGCGCGACCAGGCATGCCGCAGTTCCCAGCCGGCTGGCCGCGTCCGGCCGCGCGGCAACCTGCGACGACGCTGTCATTGTCACCGCCCAGCCTGTCCTCTCCCTGTCGTCCGCCCGACCGCTTGCCGAGGCGCAGCGCGTCGCGTCCCGAGCGCGCGGCTGGCTGGGGCGCGCGCAGGTCTCGCGCGTGCAGAAGATGCTGGGCGACGAGTTTGGCACGGCGTCCAACATCAAGAGCCGCGTGAACCGGCAGTCGGTGCTGGGAGCCATCACCTCGGCGCAGCAGCGGCTCAAGCTGTACAACCGGGTGCGCTCTGCGCCGCCCTGGGCGGCCGGCAGCCGCCTGCGTGCCGGCGTCGGGCGCCCGGCCGCGCGGCGCGGCCGCCGCGCGCGGGGCGTCGGGAGCGTCCTGACCCGCCAGTGCTGTTGACGGTGTGGGTTCTGCGCGTGGGAGGCCGCGCGGGGCCGGCCCCAGGGCCGCCGGCGCAGCACCCTTGTGTCTGCGAGGCGTGCCAAGGCGGGATGCTTGCGCAATGGCTGGCGCCGCCACCGGCAGGTGCCGCCCAACGGCCTGGTGGTGTACACGGGCACCGTGGCGACCGACGACGGCAAGGAGAAGAAGCTCAACATCGACTTTGAGCCCTTCAAGCCGATCAACACCTCGCTGTACCTCTGCGACAACAAGTTCCACACCGAGGCGCTCAACGAGCTGCTGGAGAGCGACAACAAGTGCGCCCGCGCGCCCACGGCGCCCGCGCGCTGCTGCCCCGCAGCACCCGGCGCCCAGCCGCTGTCGCCTGAGCCCCGCGCGTGGAGGCCGTCGGCCGTGCGTGGCGCCCGTGTGCCCTGGACCACATAAATAGCCTCTGGCCGACGCGCGCGAAACGCGCCGCGCGCGGGCCGCCAGGTACGGCTTCATCGTGATGGACGGCAACGGCTCCCTGTTCGGCACGCTGTCCGGCAACACGCGGGAGGTGCGGCCGCGCCCCGGCTTGCGCGCGCCGCCCGGGCCCGGGCCGCCGCCGTGAGCCCCAGCGCGGCGAGCGGGGCGCGACGCGGGCGGTGCCGCGCAGGTGCTGCACAAGTTCACGGTGGACCTGCCGAAGAAGCACGGGCGCGGCGGGCAGTCCGCGCTGCGCTTTGCGCGCCTGCGCATGGAGAAGCGGCACAACTACGTGCGGAAGGCGCGCTCTCCGTCGACTCCGTCGTTGCCTTTCGTGGCGCGCTCTGCTCGGCCGCCGCGCCGGCGAGCAGCCTGACGCGCACCTGTGCGTGGACCGCCCTCAACCCTCCAGGGCCTGCGGCGGCGCAGGTGGCCGAGACGGCGGTCACCATCTTCATCAGCGGCGACCGGCCCAACGTGGCCGGCCTCGTGCTGGCCGGCAGCGCCGACTTCAAGACAGAGCTCAGCCAGAGCGACATGTTCGACCAGCGCCTGCAGGCGGCGATCCTGGCGGTGGTGGACGTGTCGTACGGCGCGGCCCCGCGCCGCCCGCGCACCCGCTGCGTGCCCTGCTCTGAGCTCAGCGGCGCGCGAGGGCGGCTCGGCCGAAGTGTGCTGCTCGAGCACGCGCCGCGCGTCATTCTTGTGCGGTGGCTGCAGTGCAGCGCATTGTGGCTCAGCGGCTGCGGCTAGGCTCCTTGCTTGGTGTGCAAGCAAGCGGACCGCGTCTAGCGCCGGCGGCTCGGCAGCGGCGGCCGGGGGGCGGCGGCGGCGCGAGCGCGCGCACCGCGCGCAGGCGGCGAGAACGGCTTCAACCAGGCCATCGAGCTGAGCGCGGACACGCTCGCCAACGTGAAGTTCGTGCAGGAGAAGCGGCTCATCTCCAAGTTCTTCGACGAGATCAGCCAGGACACGGGTGCGAGCGGCCGCGCCGCGCCGCGCGCCAGCGCCGCCCGTTGCGCCGCGCGTGGGTGGTGCGCAGCGATGCGGGGAGCGCCATGGTCTGCGTGCCGCAGCCCGGCGGCGTGAGCGGGCGCCTGCTGCCAAAGGTGTGTGTCTGATGGGGGCGCCGCGGCGCGGCAGGCAAGATCGCGTTTGGCGTGTCGGACACGCTGCAGTGCCTGGAGATGGGCGCCGTGGAGACGCTCATTGTGTGGGAGAACCTGGAGGTGCGCGCCCGGCCGCCCGCAGCGTTGTAGACTGTCTGGAGGCCGCGATGCGAGCGTTGTGGGAAACAATTGTCGTGGAATTGGCTGGGGAAGGCAGACGAGGCACGCAAGGCGTGGCCCGCCATGGCCCGTTCGTTATGCTGTGCTTGCGCCCGATGAGACTGCGGCATGGGTGCTCGAGCGTCGCCCCGCGTGCCGCGGCCCCCACCTGCGCCGCCGCGGCCCTGGCTGACGCCCTGGTCGCGCGCCGCGCAGCTCAACCGCTACACGCTGATGAACGCGGCGAGCGGCGCGGCCGAGGTCAAGGTGCTGAGCAAGGAGCAAGAGGCGGACACGAGCAACTTCAAGGACAAGGACAGCGGCGCCGAGCTGGAGGTGCAGGAGAAGTCGTCGCTGCTGGAGTGGCTGGCCAACAGCTACAAGAAGTTTGGCTGCGCGCTCGAGTTCATCACCAACAAGAGCCAGGAGGTGCGGCGGCGCCTGCGCCTGCATAGGGTTGTGGTTCAGGCTTCGGCGCGCCCTCAGGCACACGCGCCCGAGCGCCGCGCCGCTGCCATGCTTCAGAGGGTGGGGTACTGAGCGGTTGTGCGCAGCCTGCGGCGAGAGGCGAGCGGGGCCTGCACCCTGCGTGCCTGATGAGCAGGGGCAGGACAGGCGCAAGCTTGGGGCAGCCCTGCGCGAGCAGTGGAGCACCGGCCGCAGCGCCTGCTTGCTCAGCAGGGCGGCGTTTCGACCTGGGCCTGGCGTGCGCCGGCAGGGGCGTGCATGCCGGGGGCGCCTGTGGCGCCTGCGCATTGATGGTGCTAGTAGCGGCGTGCCTTGGCAGGCGGTCGAGCGCGCGGCAGGCGCTGTGCGGCAGGGGCCATGTGGGCCGGTCGGGGGCAGCGATGCGCACACGCTTGGCTGCCTCGCATGTGCAGGCTCGTGACGGCGCCGGCCCGGCCGCGCCGTGCGCAGGGCAGCCAGTTCGTCCGCGGCTTTGGCGGCGTGGGCGGGCTGCTGCGGTATGCGGTGGACACGAGCCAGTTTGAGGTGGACGAGGATGACCTGGACGACCGGGAGTGGAACAGCGACGAGGACATCTGACGCGCGCCGCCGCCGATGGCGCCCCGGCCGCTGCTGCCCGCGCCCCGCCAGGCGCGCCGCCGGGCACGGCGCGCTCGAGCCTGGCGAGCAGCGGATGGAGCCTGCCAGGCTTGCATAGGGTGGGGTGCTGCAGGCTGTGAGCTGCTCTCGTGCTGGGCGACCCTGCAAGGCGTGCGCCGCAGGGTTGAGGGGCAGGCTGGTCGAGGCGCACACGAGGAAAAGTAACAGCTGTGCGGTGGGTGCTGGGCTTGGGTTGTGCAGCGTCAGTCGCGCTGTGATGAGATACATGCGATTGCGTCTGCGGGCGCTCATGTGAGCAAGCCCAGAGGCACACGCTTGCCCGACGCGCCCCCTGCTCCGCTCTTCTTTCACCGCCGGAGGAGCAGTGGGCGCCGCGCATGACGATGCCGCCCTGACCGCAGGCCGGCGCCGGAGCAGCAGAGGGCCTGCCACACAGTGCGGCGCACAAACATGCAGTTGCGGCCGCCGCTGCCAGAGCGGCCGCCGCCTCGTTCACCGACGTATCTGCTGGTGCGCACCGCCGCTGCCGCGCATGCCTCGGCTTCATCCTGGTCCGAAGCCTGCTCCTGCTGTCCTGTCGGTGGCCCTCTACCTTTGGCGGCACATGCATGGCAGACTGGCGCCGCGCGGCAGAACTGGAGAGCGTTCCTGAACAGGCACCTGCGCCTGTCTCCGCGGAGGCAGCGGTGTGGGACTGAGGCGCGGCGGCTGCTGGCACATGAGCGCGGGTTGTTCAAAAGACGTGTGTCTGATGAAACTGGGAGGTTGCGCTGGCGCGGCACAGTGTTTCGAGGTTGTTAGGGCGCAGGCTGTGAACATTGTGTGTGCACGCAACTGTCTGAACTGTGGTCTGAAGTGGTGCCGCGCGGAGGTGCCAGAGCGCTGGCAGGGTATGGTCTGTTGCAGGTGCTCTGTGTGTGTGTGTGGTATTCATGCTGGACATGGCGGTGGATCCCGCAATGCTGTTCCGTGGGTGATGGGCGGCTGCCTTGCACTGCCCGATGTAGAGTAAGCTTGGTGGCATGTCCACGAATCACGCGAAAGTACGCTGCAGAGTAAGTTGCCTTTGTGCTGTAACAGTACGTGGGGCAGGTCTGGGGCAGTGCAGGTCTGTTAACAATAATGGCAAGAGTCTACGCCAAAATGATACAGGTCAGCTGCACTGCACACTACTTCACCAACAAGTACCCATGAAAGTGCTGCCAGTCCTGCATGCGCGGAGTCAGCCTGCTAGCGATGCTGCAACAGCGGACTGGCCTGCAAAACCCAGTTTATAACTCATCACAAAGCACACCTCACATATGGCGCTGCCGCGTGCAGGCACACATGGCACTGCCAAGTGCAGCACGGCAAACGCCCTTGCAGCCAGCCTGAACAGCGCAGCGCCCTCTACTTCTCAACCTGCGGACAAACAGCCGCGCCAGCGGCTCAGCCTGCCGCTGTGCCCCAGCTTGCGCACACAGAGAGGGCTGAATGCTCTTCACCCTTAGCTCATGTGCAGGGCGGCGGCGCCCTTGCCGCCGACCTCGACCGGCAGCGCCACGACGGCCGCAGT
>JAABUR0100003455.1_pt1 | contig 22139 bp, 29 predicted proteins | sample 5560091 | NCBI WGS metagenome assembly JAABUR01 (sample SAMN10711879, study PRJNA513375) | rock metagenome | isolation source: Antarctica rocks | place: Antarctica: Victoria Land, University Valley sud
AAAATTACATGTTCGGCGGCCGCGTTGCACCCATCAACGGCCGCGTTGACACCTCTCACGGTCTCTCAATATGCGACTGGCCTTACGTAGGCTTGCCAAAAGACACGCGTCCCATTGTGGGCCTGCCACCAGATTTCAGACGCGGCTCACTTATTGACACCTCTATGGACGACAAACAGCACATTTGGCGATCGATTCCCATGAAGTTTATCGAAAATATCCAGCAAACCAAAACCTGGGAGAAACAATTCGACCTCACTAATGACACCAAGATCTTCCACATCAAACGCAACGGCGCAATTTCTATAACCATGAATCGCTTCACCACCATGCCCTGGTCCGAAGAACTCCGCATCGTCTCCGAGTCCCTTGCAGAGGGCTTCGCCAACGACCCCGACGACGGCCCACCAACAAAGAAGCGGGTGATTGGCACCGGAAAGGCTGTGCGCACAGACATCTTTGGCCGAACGCTGGGTGACGAGAGTGAAGAGGATGTGGAGGGGAAAAAGGGCCCCAAGAAGCCGGTCAAGGGGAGTGGCTTGCAGGGGACGAAGACGAAGCAGAGGGGCCATGAGAGCAAACATCTAAAGCTACTGCGAATAAGGAACTCGGACAAGAAAAAAAGACAAGAAGCGGCTGAGAGGAGGAACGCCGGGCCGCATTGAATGCAGCTGGATGAAGTTTTGCGATTTAAGTTTTAGAATTTCGGTTTGTTTGGATACCCCCTAATGTTTCGTAAAGGTTGGTTTTTATGTTCTTAGGTTCTAAGGGATACATGCTAGAGGGTGAAGCAGGATATAACGAGCGTTTTTAAAGTTCAGATTACTTTCAGAATTGTCATCGGAATATATGTGAGTCTTAATTCAACGTGTTATCATGGAAGGTCACCAACAAGCTTCAGCGAAGTTCGACTGCGTAAATGTACTATAGACCGACTATACGGAAAGCTATCGATGAGCTTCGAACCACTCTCCGCTGATTATCAGTTTTCGAAACATATCCTTACACACTTCCACTATCACACGTTCACCAATCCCAACTCTATACAACCCACCCATACTCTACACCTATTCGCACTCCTCAACACATCCTCTTCTTCACTCATCCCACTCATATCACTACCACCACAACCGCAACCACAACCACTTATCCACATCAACCCTCTCGCAATGCCCCTCCTACATCCAAACACTCGCATATCAAAGCACCCTTGTCAACTACTATCCCGCTCAACGTCAATACCCCTCAATAAGAACAATCTCATTGTCCAACCTCGAAGCCAAACACATCCCATTCCTTCCATTGTCGAGTCGCCATCCTTTATCCCATTAACCACACACCTATTCCAACAATGCAACAATGCAAAACAAAGCCCTCCACCCCCTTATTGTGCACCCCATCCCCCCCCATTTCTACCCCTACCCTTCCTCCCCCCACCTTTCCTTTTCCCAACGCACACAAACCCCAGCAAAAGCGAATAGCCCCAAAGAAACTTGAAACAAACCACATCACACACCCCACCCACCCACCCACCTACAAAAAAAACCCAAAAAATGTTCACCCCCCTCCTCACCTACCTCCGCACAAGCGAACCCCTCCGCGAACCCCCCGAAACCAAAGCCCTCGTCGCCCGCAGCCGGGCCCTCCGGAAAGCCGAAAAAGCCGCCAAAAGGGCCGCGGAAAAAGAGGCGAGAGCGCAGCGCAATGCCCGTCTTCGCTCAGGGGTGGTAAGGCGGCATGGCGGCGATGGCGGGCTGGAAGGGGCGGTGAGATACGAGGATCATCTTCCGGCGTATGAGAGGGTGGAGGGGAGAGGGGAGAGGGTGAGGGTGAGGGGGAGTATGGATGCGGTGTTTGAGTTTGCGGTTGTGGGGGGGGAGGGGTTGCCGGGGTATGAGGAGGAGGGGTTGCCGGCTTATGAGGAGGTGTGGGTGAGGTGAATGGGGAGTTTTGGTCGGAAAAAGGGGGTTTGTGAGAGATGGGTTTGGTGTGGTTTGTAATGATGTTGGATAAGGAGAAGGCTTGAGACTTTCGGTGGGGACTTTACAGTCTGAGAATGATATTATTGAAGGAAATTATTGCAGTTGCTATTCGTTCTTCTGGGAAGTGTATAATGAAGTGAACGGAAAAGAGGAAGTACTTGATGACATGAGTTGAGAAAGCTAAATTTTCTGATGAAGCTAAAAACGTGGAGGACTGATGAAGTCGAAAATGTGGAGGCATGACGCTACAGCGTAGAAAGACAGGCTTTCAGATTTACATGTCTGCAAAGGATGGCCCGAGGCATAGTCGTCCGTCGTAGATATCGTTCTCTTGCTCAGCTACACCCAGCTATTGTATATTATTCATTCTTCTTAATCACCAATGCCTCCCTCTGATCAAAAACCCCTCCGCCTCCCAACCAGCCACTAAATCACCTATCCTTTTCCTCTTCCACCCTTCCCGGGTTGCAATCGTCTCAATCGCATGTCTCCCATCAAAATATTTGACGATTCGATCCCAAGCCAGTTGCGCGTCTGCGCCCTGATTTTCAAGGATGTGCTTGGATATTGCAGACAGGTAGCGAGAGGGGAGAGCGAAGGCGAGGCGAGGATTGGGGATTAGGGAAGGAGAAGTGTGACGGTGGCGTGAGGGGAATGGGAAAGTGGTGTGGGTGCTGGATGTAGGAGATGGAGGATCGAGGCTGAAGGTTTGGGTTTTGTTGACAGTTTCGTCTTTGTCATCTGCACTTCGGGTATGTGGTTTCTCTTCGCTCTGGACCTCAACAGCTACCTTGATATGTTGAGGGACGCGAACCCATGCGAAAGTGCGAAGCTGCGTGACCCAGCCTCCCCATAAAAGCCAGGCTAAAATGTCCATGTATGCTTCCTTGTGATCTTTGCTAGGAATGAGCGTTGACCAAGGTCTCGGGGTGAAAGAAAGCAGGCTTAGGATTTTTGGCAGAGATGGCAAGGCGGGAAATCTCTTGGCGAAGGCGGATGTTGCTGAGCCAATTTTGCTCATATCCGCATTCGGAGACACGATATATGTGTCACGTTGATGAAGGGGAGGGATGGCGCGGGCTCGACGCCAGTAAATGAGATGTGAGGCTAGAAATTGGATGTCGGGTAGAGAGATACCGGAAGATTGGGAGATCTGAAGAAATGACTTGGTCGGTTTTGAGACGCGTAGGAAGTGAGTTAATGGTGCAGTCAGAGGAGAAGCCGTGGCATTAATGTCTGCCAAAATGGTGGAAAGATCAGTCAGGAGGAGTAGCGTAAATTGCGCTGCTAGCTCTGAGCCCGTATCATTGACGTCGTCATCAGTCGGGATGGACGTTGCTGTAGTGAGCCATAGACCTGGTAGCTGTGGCGATATAAGATTTGGAAGGACAGAAGTTGATGTGGGTATGGGAATCTGCAGTGACAAAGATAAAGGTGGGGTCAAGCTGATGTGGGCGATTCGTGAACTTGAGAGGCTGTTATATAAAGTAGATATAGCTTTTGCAAGGCTTGACTGAGATAGCAATTTATGGTATAAAGGCGCCAAGGGTTGCTTTGGCCCTAAGCACGTTAGATTCAAGCTCTTCGAGGCATGTGCATATACTGTCTTACCGCTATATCTGTTAAGAACGGAGATAGCTGAGGCTTCTCTAGCCATGTAATTTGATCGGGCTTGCTCCCAATTCAACGCCCGAGAAAACTTCTTTACGACATTGCTGTACATCTCATCCACGCGTAAATGGTACTCAAGAGGTGGCGGATCAAGTACGAAGACGACGTGAAACATATCCAGTATGTCTTTTGGCTTGGTTTCAGTCGTATCCTTCGAACCGTTTGAGTCTCCAGGAGCGCCATGTGATTGAGAAGATGTCTCTTTGGAGATAGGATAGTCATCTCCCACCGGTTTCGTCTCTTGATTGTTTGCTCCATCTTCGGTGTCGGATTCCTGCCCCGACGTCTCAACAACCTCTCCATTGTCTACAGCTGACGTCCTACCGCTCGTAGTCGTGCGCTCTCCTTGGCCCAAACCCTCCGTCACATGCGAACGATTGTCCGTGCTCTTGGACTTGCGTGGTCTTCTCTTCCTCTGCCAGCCTCTCCCCTCTCTCTTGTATACCGGCCATCCAAGAAAGACCTTCCCATCAATACCCATCTCGAACCTCTTCTTGTGATTGCTTGATACTGGACATAGTAGCTTTGCTAGGGTAGCTGATGGGAAGCCGAAAATATCGTTCCATCTTGGTAATCTCGCAGGATAGACACCATCATGTTTCTCCGGCGACACTGAGCCAGCTTCGTCTACGTCCGCATCTGGACTGTTGCCGTTCTGACTGGGCTCAACTTGGGCCTCTGGTTTAGAGCGCTCGTCGGAGGACTTGGTACTCTCATCATCACTAGAGCTCGTTGAGGCATCGTCAGTAAGGTCGCTGGCGAGGTAGTTCTTATAATGCGAATTATCTTCGCCAGGTCGAGGTGGGTAATGAAAGATTATTTGCGGCTCGTTGTAGAACTTGACTAATAGGATAATCGCGACAAGGCTTGGGTTTGGGGGAAGAGGGGAAGACGACATCTTGGATGTAATTTATTAGGTATCATGCTGGAATATCACGCGGAGAAGGTAACGATATGCCAGATATCTATTTGAGTCTAGAATTGTGTCATAGTCATCGTGTGGCAGATGAAGAGGCGATTCTCATTCTGGTCAACATATCTACAAAATATGGCTTTCCATAATCTCCACTTGCGATATGAATTCGGAGCATACCTTTCACTAACACACAGTCTTAGTCGACTGCTTTAGTCTTTTGGGAGCATCAGAATATGCCTACTGCTAATGGTATCTTCAAATATCTCTTGAGGTTATCTGAAAGCCTATGATATCTTCTTCCCATCATCTCTAACCTTGTGAGCTGTCGCCCCACCGGCATGGTTTGGTATAGGCTCGAAGTTGTCCCCTTCCGCAAACCCAAGGTTCTTCATTTCATCCGGAGCCATGAGGTTACTGATGATGAATTGATTGTTAGTGATACACGCTGTAGTACCCTTCGAAAATTGGGACGGCGGTCGGGGTGCAAAGATGAGACCCACTTTTCCATCCGACACTTGAGGTATTCTTTGGCCATCATCCTACATTCTTGATCGTTGGTTCCCTTTACCCTTCTCAGACATCGTAAGTAGTCAGCAATGATGGGCTTGCATTCGCCTGTAAGTTGAGCATAAATTAGCTAGAACCTTGCGAGGTGTCTGGATTCCTAGATGACTGACCATCGTGGCTTCAGCGTTCTGTCAGATGGCATCCAATTTCAATGGCTGCAAGTGGGATGACTCACTCCAGTGGGAAGCTGCCGCGTTCCGGAGGGATGGGTTTTATGGATACTTGGCGACCCCCAGGTCCTCCAAAACTCATCTTGAGTTCTGTCAAGGAAGTGAAAGCTTCATTGCGAGGACAACGGTTGTTGTGACATGGAAGACAAGACAAAGCTGGGCTGGAATTAGATAAGATAAGATAATCATCAGTTGGGGGACACAAGCCAACGTACAATAAGCGGCTGACTTGCACACGTCAGTTTCAACCTACTGTATGCTATTCTACACAGCAACAAACACAATTATCAGTGGTGGGATGCTTAAACAGCTAACTGAATTTGAAGATAAACTCATTGATATATTCCACAGAGCCGACTTTGATTTCCCTGATTAGGCTCGAATGTGGTCGCCCTTGTGTCCCCCACTGATGAATGGATCTGATAAGATAATCAATCAATGGCCTTCTAGTGCTGGTCTCGGCACTCTTGACTTCCTCAATCAAACGTACCTTATCTACCTGGCAGCCATGCTCTGGCTCGCATGAAGCTAGTCGAACTTAAGGTTCAATTCTACTACTACCTCGCTTCACCATTTTCGCTCAACCCAAGGCTACCTTTGTCTCGTTCAGAATCTTTGATATGGACGGTGTCAGCGCCGCTGCAAGCGTTGTTGCTTTGACTCAGATCTCCGCACAAGTCTTTGATCTATGCCGCAAGTACTATACAGAAGTGAAAGAAGCTAGGAAAGAAATTCTACGTCTTCGCGATGAAATAACCTCACTCCAGGATGTTTTGACGAATGTGGTTGACCTAGCTGACGCCTCCAACCCAATCAAACTGTCAGTTCTAGACCGCCTTAATCGAGCTGATGGGCCAGTACAGCAATGTCAATCACAATTGACAGGACTGGTTGCAAGACTGGACCCCGGGGATGGACCGAACAGAATGAGACACCTTGGACTGCGAGCTTTGAAATGGCCATTTGATAGTAAGGATGTTGACAAAGTTATCACGGCTATCGAAAGGCATAAAGCAACTTTTAATCTGGCACTGACTGCTGACCTTGCGTAAGCGCCCACAATTGAAGGTCTGTACCCTTTACTTATGATAGTTAGCCGGCTATCTCAAGCAATTCAGGGCAATGTCACCAGTCTGAACGAATCCATGGAGGAATTCAAAATTGGGCAGCAAGCATATTTGAAAGATCGTCAACAAGAGAAGATCTTCCGTTGGCTGTCATCACCAGATCCATCCTCAAATCATAATTCAGCGCGCAAAAAGCAACAATCTACAACAGGCGCATGGTTTCTTGATGGCAGTCAGTTCGATCAGTGGAGAACCAATCCAAACTCCTTCCTCTGGCTGCATGGAATCCGTAAGTACACTATTGTGAGTGACAGCACAAGAAGATCTGGTGGTTGATCAAGTACCATAGCTGGGTGCGGAAAAACCATATTGTGGTAAGTAATTTCCAGACTGTGAGATAGGCGTTGCTAATTGTGGTCTGAAGTTCAGCCATCATCCATGATGTGGTGCATTATTGCCAGTCACATGAAGCCTTTGCAATAGGCTACTTCTACTTTGACTTTAGCGATCCCGAAAAACAACGGCATGAGAATCTTGTTCGATCATTGATTTTTCAATTCTCTGCGCGCGCTCCAAAGGTCCCTGAGGCCCTAGAAACGTTGTACTCTCAAAATAAAGATGGACAGACCCAGCCAAGTACCGATGCTCTTATAGCGGTCCTTGAAATCATTTTTCAAGCTTTCGACCAGAGCTTTATTATTATCGACGCTTTAGATGAATGCAGTGATCGGCAAGAGCTCTTATCATTCATCAATGGTATTATTGATTGGAAGGTGGGAAAGCTACACATTCTAGCTACCAGTCGAAAAGAGACAGATATCAGTGAAGTTCTTGATCCGTTGATCACTGAGCAGATATCAATTCAAAATGATCGTGTAAACGCTGATATTCGCCTGTATATTCAAGAAAGGCTTCGAAATGATACAAAATTAAAGAATTGGCCGGATAAGATACGAATGGGGATCGAGACGACACTGATGGACGGAGCACATGGAATGTAGGCACAGTCGATCTACTCTGTCTTGAAGATTCTAGAAATTTACTAAAGGCAATTTACTAGGTTTCGCTGGGTAGTGTGTCAAGTAGACGAAGTACGGAAATGCCTCAAACCCAAAGAGCTTCAAAAAGCACTGAAATCATTACCAAGAACATTGGATGATACATACGCTCGAATACTATGCAACATTGACGAGCAGCACAGTGCAGACGTGTTCAAAATACTGCAGTGGCTAGTCTACTCTACTCGACCAATGGCAATTGAAGAGATAGCTGAAGTCGTTGCCATCGATACGGAAGGGGATTGTCGACTTGACTTGGAAAATCGACTGCGGGAACCACATGATATTTTGACAATATGCTCGAGCCTGGTCACTACAACAACATCGATCGTCACGGAAGGACATGAAAGGTCTAGGGTGATAGAAGAGTTGAAATTGGCTCATTTTTCTGTAAAGGAATATCTCATCTCAGATCGTATGCGGAACTCAAAAGCTTCACGATACAGCTTGACAGACTACTCTGCCCATGATTATATAGCCAGGACCTGCTTGGTTTACCTTCTTCATTTTGATGAGCCCACTTCACTGACTTTAGATAACATTCATGAATTTCCCCTCGTTGAGTATGCAGCCAGATATTGGACCCAACATGTCAAAGAAGTGGAGAAAGAGACCCATGAATACAAAGCTCAAGGGCTTTGTATGAAGCTTCTATCGCTGCAGCATACTGCTTACTTCATTTGGCTTCGACTGTTGTATTCAAGCAAGCCGTGGGAAGAGTACTGCACTATAGCAGTACCTGAAAGCGTCTTGCCTCCGCTGTACTTTAGTTCACTGAACGGTTTGACAGTATCTACCAAGATACTGCTCGAGGCCGGGGCGGACGTTAATACACAGGCTGGAGAGTACGACAACGCACTACAGGCGGACATTAACGCACTGGGTAGACGCTACTGCAATGCACTTCAGGCGGCTTCTGGTAGAGGGCACGAGACTGTGGTTCGGCTGTTGCTCGATGCTGGGGCGAATGTCAACGCACAGGGTGGATACTACGGCAACGCACTGCAGGCGGCTTCTGCTGAGGGGCATGAGGCTGTGGTTCGACTGCTGCTCGAGAAAGGAGCGAATGTTAACGCACAGGGAGGAGAATACGGCACTGCACTGCAGGCGGCTATTATTGAACAAGGCGAAAGTGTATCTCATGAGAAATATGAGGCTGTCATTCAGCTGCTTCTCAAGGCTGGGGCGAAGGTAAATGCAGAGGATGAAGAGCAAGAGAATCGCACATTCAACCATCTTTTTTTAGAAGCATGAGGCTCTAGTCTTATCGTTCAAAAGAAAACTATATAATCTCAAGAACAATTTCAGCCGTCTCATTCAACCCGTTCATTGACTTCACACTGTTAAGGTTATTATGTGATTTACTTTTGAATTAAAGAGATTATCCTAACACGAACAGTTCTCTTCATCAACAAACGAGAACTTTGCAAACCAAGGTATTGAGATGATCGTCTTGAAGGCTTATATCAAACAATCTGACATTGAGAAACGAAAAGCTCAAGTCCGCATTATGACGCGTATATATTTTGACTCAGCGCAGATGGTTGCGAGGCTTGAATGCAATGAAAGAGAAAGTCAATGCTGCATACATATCTACTTCTTATACAATCGCTCCAGATTCTTGGAATTTCTTTGCAGACTTCCTCTGATCTCTGAGCGCGGTGTTTGAAAAATCCACGGTTACTAACAGATCCACAAGCCAAGGCTTGGAAATAGATACCTTCATCTGTTTCTTGCCCGGTCTATGGTTGAGACCGGTATGGATCATTCAAGAACATGCGCTTGCTTTTTGTATATCTAGTGATGATGTATGTTTTGCAATGCGAGGTTGTGAGTGGGGCATACTGATATATTGATTGTTGTTGTTATTAGAAAGCTATCTACTGTAGGAGGTGGAAGGTGAAAACTCTACGAGCGGGGCCTCAGTCCTACCGGCACTATGAGGCGAAGGCTATCAACTCCCCTATTTATTTTCAACAGTATGGGCAACGAGACAGGATATCTGTATACCAGAAGCACCAGTAGCAGCAGTGTTGAAACGGGAGTTATGCTGCTCAGACCTATCGAGGTCACATGACGCACTGTAGATAACCGAAGCTTCGAGCCTTCATAGAACTAGAATATAACCAAACACACATCCTACATATGCTACCAAACCTCCTAATTCGGTCTTATTTCAACAAGAAGCAGTGGTATTGCACTCGCCAACCTATCCCATATTAGCGCAGATATGTTTCGCTGTCGTGTCCCTGCATCAAGCTCTCTTGAGTACATTACAGTAGCCAAATAGATGCCGCGATGTGGCCGCCCAGCTAGGACCGTTCGGCCTAAGCGTGCGGTCGAAAGCAGCATACTCCGCTCTTATTATCAGGGGTCACATTTGACTGAAGACATCTAATTCACTGACAGCTCAATACGGCATGGCTTCATGGAATACTCATACTTTCGTAGTAAAGGCCCTAGGTTGTGCATGTGCAGGTACTGAATTTAGGAAGCTGTCGGCGCAAATGAAGTTGTGGTCGGTACCTGACGTAGCCATGCGTCGGCAGTTACTCTAGCTCTGCAGACACGAGGGTAAGGTAGCTGTCATTCTGACAGCTATGTACCGTACCTGCAAGCCAGTGTTCGGCATCATCTGGATCGGGACTGCCCGCAAGAGGCCAACGGGATACCGTTGGGTAGGCGCAACAACGGATTGGCTTTGCCAGAAGAGGGGGTCTTGATGACCTGCCCTGTTTGTAGCTGCATGTATCCAACCCACGGTAGGTACGTTATGTCGATCGATGTGGTATCGTATCCTGGGTCAATACGAACTGCATGAATCGATGAATGAAGAACAAAGTAGAGTAGAATAGCCCCCGATGTGATGCATCGCCCGATGTTGAGACGCAGACATTTTGGCGAGGACCGATCCAGCTTTTCTCAGCAATTCTGGTCTGGCCGGCCCGATCTGATGGTACCTGTGTATCCTCTGAATGCCTGCATGAGTTTTCTCCAACATCGCTTTCACAGCACGCGTGTGCTCCTCTTGAAGCCTTGCAGTTCCTTACGCCGAAAGAGCCTGTCTCGAAGTGAAATGTCGGACATCGACCGATTGGGACCCTCGTCGATGACACCGGACACGGTTGCATCGAGAATCACCTGGTGCTATCGAGTGGCTTGAATGGGCTTGCACATACAGTGGACACACGCAGGGTGAACGCCGAGTTTAAGGTGTCGGAGACATTCATGAGAGCCCAATTCGCCTAAGAGCAACCGCCAGCAACGGTTGATGGACTACAAAACGTCCCGGATCAGCCTAACTCAACACATATTTGGCCCCAGCCAGGTTTCGTCGCAGCTACGGTGGTAACTATGTGGACTTCGCCGTCTGGAGCGTGGGTCACTGATGAATTATATCCTCATCGAGTGTTGTTCAGCCCTTGCCACCGTTCAACTTTTGATCATCGCACATACAAACTCGTCATCATTTCCACCTCGAGCATCTCAGAGACCAGTCCAGTTGTCTTCAAGTTCCTGAGGGCTGCGCAACGAGATTTGAGTTCTCAACAGGGTGGCGCCATTGGCTCACAGTGGCCCACTGCCTTGGAAACCGGGGTATCATGGTAGTTGCTACTGCTGTTGCTAGCTCTGGTGTTTCTTGACACTATAGCAGACTATAGCTGAACACTCGATCCATAGGCAGGATCTCTCGTACGAGTACTTGTCCGAGTAAAGCTACAGTGGACGGATTCCTTCCTGGAGACCGATCTGATTCACAGCCATCAGACTCTACTGGATATCCGCCCAAAAGAAATAGCTCAACGCACTATTCGACTTTGGATATATTTTTTACCCATTTCTCTATATAACAAGTGGTCCCCTCCCGTGAGTTATCAACCCAGAACTTAGGTCATACGTACACAAGATAGTTTTTATATCCAATACATCAACCTTCGCTCTGAATCAATTTCTCACGACAACGCTAACCTACATCACAACTCACCGATCTCTACACCCAATCTCACTTCCCCGAAGCCACAAAAACATGGGCCGCCCCAATTTCACTCCGTGGGCTCTTTCCCTCCTGGCACTCACCACCACGTTCCTCATTAACCCCACCCTGACCCACCCCACCCTCGCCAAGCGGGCTTCAGCGGTCGTAATGGGCCTCGCCGAATCCTTCGGGGCAATCGCCCACACCACCCTCACCAGCACCGGCAACACTGTCATAACCGGCGACTGCGGCACCTACCCCGGCACTGCCATCACTGGATTCCCTCCAGGCGTCTGCACCGGCACGAAGTCCGCCGGCGGCACGGCCGCCCAAAACGCCGAAGCCTCATGCCTGACCGCCTACAACGACGCCAAGGGCCTCGTCCCGACCAAGGCGCTCCCGTCTGTCGATCTGGGTGGCATGACCCTCGCGCCGGGCGTCTTCACCTTCCCGGCCTCGGCCGCTTCTCTGTCCTCCACGCTGACGCTCGACGGCGCCTCGGATCCCACGGGCCAATGGATCTTCCAGATCGCGACCACCTTCAGCACCTCCGTCGGCTCCAAGGTGCTCCTGATCAATGGCGCGCAGGCCGGCAACGTGTATTTCCAGGTCGGATCTTCGGCTACGGTGGCCGGCGCAACGCTGCTGCAGGGGAATTTGCTAGCGTATACGTCCATTGCCGTGGGGGCCGGGGCGAGCAACAACGGGACGCTGTGTGCGCTGAATGGCGGCGTGACGCTGATCGATGATGCGTTGGTCGCGGCGACGACAACGACAACGAAGGCGAACTGTCTCTTGGAGGTGATCTTGGGGCAGTTGATTTGCATTACGCTTTGATGTAGCTCTTTATATTGAGGTTCTCGGGTCAGAGGGGGACGTGGCCAATTAACAGACGGGAACATGTTCAAGGTCGTCGAAAAGTTTAGGAAAAAAGAAAGTAGTTGTATAAACCTCCATCTATCCCATCCAAAAATCAAGTTCCTGTTCGATTCTGACAACATGCGAATCTCCACCCTTCTTTCTCAGTTCTCACCAAGACTACTTTGGTCGGCTTATATCTTTTATATATCTTAATCTGACATTACATTATGCTACCCCTTCAACCCCCCCTCTTCAAACCTCTATTCTCGACTTGTGAGATCTCAAATAAAGCGCATGTGATCGTAAGCAGAAGCGGCGGACGAGCCATATAAAACCCCCTCCCCCTCTTCCCCTACACCAACGAAAACCCACCATAACCATCAACCCCGCCCAACACAAACAGAGCACTATAAGATAACCCTCTCCCCCACCCCCACCCCACCCCACCACGAAGGAATCCCCGCATCAAAAGCAACGACGGTTTTCCGCAACTTTTACGGTGTTTTTCGGATTCGACGGAGTTGATTTTTCAAAAAAAGAGAGAGAGATATGATATGAGATGAGATGAGATGAGATGAGATGAAAAAGAAGAATTCATAGTAGAGAGAAGAAATAATAATAATAATAATGAAATTCATCTATACTGAAGAAAACAAGGTTTTGGATTTACAGTAGATGGGATTCAAAGCTTTTCTCTTAGATTTAATAAAAAAAATTATTTTGAAAGATTCTGTTTTGAGGGGGGGAAATTGGTGTGGTGGGTTGTTTGTTTTATGGGTGTGGAGATGTGGAGATGGGATAGTGGGCTGGTTGGGCTGGTTGGCTGGTAGGCTGGTGGGCTGGTTGGAGTTGGAGGTGCGGTTGTGGAAGGGGATGGTGAGGTGAGGTGAGGTGTTGAGGTGGGAGGGTGTGAGGAGTGGTGAGGTGAGGTGAGGTGTGGGTGGTAGTGGTGCTGGTGCTGGTGCTGGTGCTGGTGCTGGTGCTGGTGCTGGTGCTGGTAGTAGTAGTAGTAGTGGTAGTATTAGTGGTGCTGGGTATCCAGGAAAAAGGATAATTGTACGAAACAAAAAAACTCAATAAATAGCCACCAACTTCCCTCTTCTTCCTCCTTCCTTCCCCCTTCTGCTTCCTTCCTTCCTCTCTTCCTCTCCATTTCTTCACTTCTACATCTCCATCCCATCCCATCCCATCCCATCCCATCCCCCCCCCACACACACACAACCCCTATACCACCTATACCACCGCCCCCCTATACCACCGACCCCCACATCAGGCGTACAGTATTCATGAGATGGACAATGGAAGCGGGAGTGATGGGCTGGTATATAGGAGCAGCAACTTTTCGAAAGGCCGATATCAAGGCTTACGCGCTTCCTCTTCTGGTTGGGGAAACTTGAAGTCATTGGTATATGAGGTGCAGAAGAAGCATGTGTACTTACTTGTATTGTCTATATGATCGAAATTGTGACTTTTGTCATTTCGAGCTTGAAGAACTTCTCTCATCACCGAATATGTATCTTGATCTTTCAAGTCTTGCATGAAGAGCATTCTGTTCTGATCTTACTATGAGGTTTCGACAGATGCAGTACTTTAGTGATGCGGGTACTATTGCAGATATCAGAGCATAACTACTTTATTCAGGCAGTCCATTAAAACAAGCGGCACTTATGTAACAATCCAGTCACGGTCTATCCTGGTCTTCCAAGCCACTGTCACCACCAATTAGCCTGATGGTATGTGCAACGAGCAGGTCTACATGCCGAAGATGAGAATACCGATTGCACACCAAGACCTGCTCATTGATAGTGAGATGATGAATACGTGTATTAAATTGACAAAGATTGTCTATTAAGTTTGGGCATGATAGACTGGCACACCGAAGAAAGCTGAAAGCCCCTGAGTTGTTACCTTAACTGAAACCAAGTTGTGTTGAGCCCCTTGGACATAAACGCTGACGACGCGTATTGTAAGATTGGGATTCTCTGTGTGACAGGTAAAGAATCCTATAATTAGTAATCGGACATTTCATTCGACAAAGGGATGGATGACTAATGCAAGCGCCCGACTATGGCCAATGAGCGTTCTGTTTGATCGAGTAAGTGCCTTGGCGATGACGTGGATGAATCAATCAATAAACACTCGCTGTCGCTGTGTGAATGCGCCACTCCTAATTTAAAGCAACGAATTTATCAACACTCACCTCTGTAACCGACCTCAGCTACAAGTCATTCAACTACACATTCCAAAATCCACCTCTTTCATCTTACTTCATTACGCTCATTGACTCGAATCTCCTCTTCCTCAATTCTGCTGGAGTACTCGGCCGAGTCTCACTCGTTGCCATGGCCAAAACCCAGTCAGCTGGTGGTGGCAGAAGTATCCCTTTGATACTTTCATACGTCTTCGATTGGATTGCGATCATGTACGAATACAACTTTCTCTGTTGGAGAATACCGCTGACGTGAAGCAGCATCATCGCAGCAATCGGCGCGGGCTTCTATCGAGCTGTCGGAAACCGACGGCCATTTTCAGTGGTAGATCCGGACATTTCCTTCCCCTATGTCGCCAAAGAGAAAATATCAACCGGTGTATTGGTCGTTGTCTCTTTGATTATCCCCGCCATTCTCATGGTGCCAATCTGCCTCATCTTCGTGCCAGGACCCAGTGCTTCCCGGGGCGTACCGAAGTCGTTGCTCTGGAGGCGGAAGCTATGGGAACTCAACACCGCTCTCATGGGACTATGTCTTGCCGTCGCTTCCGCTTTTTTCTTCACCCAAGGAATGAAGAACCTGTTTGGCCATCCAAGACCGGACTTGATCAGCCGCTGCAAGCCGAATTTGGCGAATTTGGCCGGAAACTCCGTTGGTGGTTTGGGAGGTGCTGTGCCATTATGGAACGAGCTACAATCATGGACAATCTGCACCCAGACCGACGAGGCAATCCTTAAAGATGGCTTCCAAAGTTTCCCTAGCGGACACTCGTCCTGTATGTACCGTCAGTGATCTCTAAATCACACCTAGCTAATGTATATCCAGTCTCCTCCTCCGGCCTAACATTCTTCGCCCTTTTCCTTTGCGCCAAATTCGCCATCAACATCCCTTACCTCCTCCCTTATTCCCACACAAACCACCACGCCATGTCCTCCGCCTTCCACAGCGCCGAAGCCGATGGCAGAAGCACGCAGACCGCCTTCCGCAACCAAGCCGCAGCTCCACCGCTCTACCTATTCGTTCTCCCACTACTCCCCTTTTGCGTCGCCATTTACATCTCCTCAACCCGCTACTCGGACTTTAGACACCACGGCTTCGACATTCTCTTCGGCTCCCTCATGGGCTTCGTCCTCGCATGGGCGGCCTTCCGACTCTACCACCTTCCAATTCGCCGATCAGCAGGATGGGCATGGGGACCCAGGAGCTCGTCGCGAGCATTTGGTGTCGGAGTTGGAGCTGGAGGCTACGTCGATGAGGAGCGCATGGCAACGCAGAATGACGTGGAGCTAGGCAAGATGACCAATGATCCTGCGCATAACAGAGTCAGCAGCGGTGCTGAGGATTCGAGGTTGTTCAATGCTGGGAACGGGAATAACATGGCGTATCCGCCTCCACCGCGTTGAGGAACGAGACCTTTTGCCATAATGGTGGCACGGAGGGTCGAAGATCGTTCTTCCCCAATCACCAACACCACCACCGACCAGAAGATTGACGAAAACAAATCTTGACTATGTTTGTACCGGACCATTCCAGCGACTGTAGGCGTTTTTTATTCAAAATCTTAGATACTGTAGCATCATTTAATATCCCGTCTCCCAATCCAAGACACTTTTTTAACCAACTCGTATGATATAGAACCACCACCTCGTCAATTCCTATCGCCGAATCATTCAAACCCATCATACATACGTTCCGACTATCAATTTTAAACCCCTAGCTAGATACCAATCCTCACACCCGCCCTATTCACATTCCTAAACCTATTCCTAAACTACAAACCCAAACCTACCAACCAACCCACCAACCCCCCTTCCCAATTCCTCACACGCCCATTCCACCGCATCAGGACAACCACCCTGTCCTTGAAAAATTACTCAATGCGCTGCCATCTTGCGTTACAGTATCTCTTAGAATTCCTAGAAGCAAGAACGGGTATCCATAGGCCTTGTTGCCAACTCCCCAAACCCATGCATGACAAGCTCTCTTCTCTCCTATGTTTGTTCTTTTACGGCGCTCCGTTCCTTCAACCTTCCCTCGTTTTCGTTTTCGTTTTCGTTCTCGTTCTCGTTTTCGGCTTTATATGATTGTTATCTTGAGCGTTCGTCTTCTTTTTCTTTCTCTTATTGTTGGTTTTTTGCAGTTGGGTTTTTTGAGGGATAGGTTGGGTGGGGGTTATTGGATGTTTTGGGTAAGGGCACTGCCGGGGGGGGGGTGTTGGGGTGAAGTGGGGAGTTTAAGGCGAGGGGGAAGACCTCGGGGCAGATGGAGGGGGAAACGAGAGAGCAGTTGAGGGGGGGGGGCGGAGGGAAGGAGGAGGTGGAGGGGCAGATCGAGGGCGATGAAGGCGGGAGAGAGATGGTTTGGTTGCGGTACCGGCGTTCCAAGAATGAAATCGAAAAGCCTCATAGCGCATCCATGTGACATAACCCACCATCTTTTTATACTCACGCACCCGCAGGTAAAAACCCCACCACCCGAGCTCATATTTGCTGAAACGGGGTTTTCTGGATGGAGTGGAGGTGGCGGGATGGGAGTGGAGCAGTGGGGTGTGAAGCAGTGGGGAGAGTTTAACAAACAGAATTGGAAAGATTACAATGGCGGCATGAAGCAAGGTGCAGCGAGAGAAAGAAAAAGTCTTTGTGGATGTCGGTTTCAAGATGTTATTCCGTGCCAGTTGGATGCGAGGAACTGTGTCGATAATAGGGAAGTTGAAAGGGGGGGATTAAGGGGTTTGGGGGAGGATCAATGGGGATGGTAGGTTTAGTAGGTGCTTGAGAATGAGGGATTGGGAGAGATTTGAGTTCGGGAAATGCACTGCTGAACGTGCTCGAAGGAGCGCTTACGTCTTTGGAATCTATCTCCCTTGCTTCCCATAATGATAATGATGTATCATCGTGTAAAGCATCTCATCCAAGCTGACGTGGAGACGCTGCGGAAAGATAAAGATATCTCAGCTTGTTGCTTAGACCACGCTCACCGGTCCTTCCCAGGTTTCGACGACCAGTTACCGCTGTATAGCCTCAACCCTAGATCAAGATATCAACAAACAGTAGTAAACGGAATATCTTTCAATATATCGTATCGCAAGATATTTTGAGTTGGCTGAGTTCTTCAAGGCCGTCATTGCCGTAGATATCTACGCGAAATCGGCAGGCTAGATACTTATGCCGCAGTACTGTATCTTGACAGCGACACAAACGAGCGGATCGGCCCATGATGAAAGAAGAGAAGCATCATGCTTGTTCAATTCAGCAATCTAGACTGGTGAAGCCAGTTTGGCATAATACGGCAACTTTGGCGCAATACAAGCACGTATTATATAAATCGACCTCCCCACTTGTGGCCTTCGTCCAATGAGCTGTTGTTTCGTAACCGGGAAGCTGATGCCCTTTCAAGTCTGGCCTTGAAATCTATGGTTCGATGCTGCTTGAAGCGCTAGTAGAGTTTTCACCTTCTTTCTTCTAGATAGACTTCTATTCAGATTCAACCTACATATCAATGTTCTTATATGACCTTGTGTTTCAACGCAAGGAATTCACAGCGAGAAACCAAAACAGCATGGCTGAAGTTGCAGATGGACGTAGAGATAGATCAGTGAAAGCGTTAGGGGATAATGGACGCTGGCTGCATGTTTAAAACACTACATACTGGCTATGGCTGCGGTTTCCCCCATCAGACAACTTTGTCAATATTCCGCTTCAATCAATGATTCAGATACAGACTAGCTGCACTGAACGCGATGCAGTGCTCACGAGCAAACCAATTCCTGAAACGATCACAAGTCCGCTGGTGAACGAGCTTGCACGGCTCTACGATCACGATCAAGAAATATCGTTGTATGCTGGTTCAGTTTTCGGGTTTTAGCGAATTTGGCGGGGAAAACCCACAAATCAGCCTCAAATTTGGTGCAAATAGAGCAAATACCTAGATATCATCCCCACACTCCCAAAACACCCCAAAGCTTCATTTTTGAAGCTATACAAACCTCAGCCTCACACGGGGGCAATCCTAGATAGTCAGAATGCCCCCCAGGCGTACCGGACGCAAAAGGACTCCCTCCAAGGCTCTGCTTCACCTAGATGCACCCAAGGCTTCTAAGGCACGCAAAATCGTCCCCGTACCTAAGGATTCTATCGTACTGTCTTCAGAGACAGAGATCTCCTCACCCTCGACGCTTTCAGATGTAGAAGACCTTCCTTCGCTCAGACTTAATCTCTTCAAGATTCCTCAGCTTAATCCTCTCAAGACTTCTCAGACCCCTCAAGCTGTCAACGTAAACGCACTCATCTCGAGCGAGCTTGTGATCTTTGCCGCTAAGACTGCTGCTACTCTTGTCACTCGAAGAGCGTGTGTGTCATCGTCAATGTCATCGTCAGCGAAGCTTGACTGATTTGAAGATGAGAATGAGAATGAGAAGAATCTAGATAATAATCAGCCTAAGACTCAAGCAGCTTCAAAGCAATTCACGAAGCTCACTGCATCGATGAAAAGATGAGAATCAACGAAGTCAAAGTCATCGTTATCGCTAGAATCGCTCAGATCGTTTATGAACATGACAGTCAAGTATGAAGTCACTCTCATCGTCAGTGACGTCTTGCAAATTACTATAAATGATGAAAACAACGTCAATCTTCAAGATCTGCGTCAAGAGCAGATGCATAAATGCTCTGAGCATGTCGATTTCATCGATCTAGAATGTGTGCTAGTATTTATAAAAGTCATCGTCGTCTGATATTTAATAAAGAAGAATGAGTGAATGACTCTGACACTGCACGATTTTTGAAAGAGAGTAGCTTCGAACATTCGACAGAAGTACTCAGCAGACAAAAAGAATGTAAACATTAATCTAAAACTCATCTTCGATCACAATAAGACTGATATCGCGTCTTCAGCGCTTGTAGCTGAGCTTTCAGCGACGAAGATATCACTCACTCAAACAACAAAGCTGAAGAAGAAAGTTAATGAGCATGATCAACTTCGTGCAAACATTGTAGAACAGATGAAAGTTCTTCAGATGAGTCGAATTTGCAAAGAAAACTGTCACAATAAGAAAAAGTACTGCTGAATCAACGAGTCAGACATTTATCATTGACTGACTGCTGATCATATAATATGCTGATCAGAAGCAATCAGTAAAGACGATGAGTCTGCGTCACTTACTAGATCTTCAAGAACGCTGATCGAAGTTCTGATGACAGCGAGATCTCAAGTCAAGCATGTCAATTCTTTCTCAGCATCTTCTTCAGTCGTTACATCGTCGTCTACTTTTATACAATCATCGCAGATCACGAGTGAATCAATCAGCATAGCAGACGTATTGACGCTGCAGATGATACAAAGAGCAACAGCTGAAGAAGAAAGAAAGATTGAAGAGTGAAGAATTAAACAAAAGAGAAAGAATCAACAAAAGCAGATAAATAGTTGCAATAAGCTGAAGATGCTCGAGAAGACTGAGACTTCTTCTATGCTCGATTGACATCGACATACATTGTCTATTCATTCTAGCAGTTCTGTTCAGAGCAATGATCTTCATGATTATATCTTTTGACATGTTTTCAGAGTTAGTAGCACTTAAGCACGTTCTTTTTGACACGTCTTTGATGAGCTGAATGCTCAATATTACGATCTACAAACAATACAAAGCTGAAAAAAGCGCGATAAAAGTCATTGAAAGAGCTTAAACATATCTGCTGACATTGACATACAGCTGACTCGTGATGTCAGCAAGTATGCTCACTCTAAGAATTCTGATTCAGATGACAAATTGTCATTTGAATCAACGATTAAAGATACATCAACAGCACGCTCTACATCTTTTACATTAGCTCAGCAAGCTCGTACTTTGACAGTGCAGACATGAAGTTATTTATATAATTCTCAAGCTCGAAGATCTGCTCTAGAATCTCAAGTCAAGATCTCAGTCTTGCAAATATTGATCGAAGATGAAAGTTTGAAGAAGATGAAGAAAATGAAGAAGATGAAGAAGATGAAGAAAACTTTAGATGATTATTCAGAGATAGCGAAGAAGCATGATGAGCTTGACTACGATGAGTCTATCTATATCTAGATATCATCTGAATATATGAACTATGTCAGTCAAGCGAAAAAGTGCTTCAGAATCATCAACTCGCTTTCTTTGTGATCTGACTGCTATTTTTAGAAATTCATCAAATTTCTCGATAGATTCGTCATATCATCGAACAAGCTGATCGTTTCTTTTAATTCAAGCTTTCAACACTGAAAACGAGCTTTCTATGAGATTATAGTCAGGCGAGTAGAATGATAATTTGACAAGATGCATCTCAAAGCTTTCACATAGCTCATCGAGCTCTGCTGATTGATGAATTCTAGCATTATTCATGATCATCACTGAACGTGATTCTACTTCTTCAGAATTGCATATAGAAAGCATCTGTGATTGCATGAAGTTCAGAAAGATCTCTTTTGTTATGAAGTCGTGATGCATCTTTCATGCAATGTATTCATCAATGAAAAATGCTGACAAAATGCTTCATCTCTTCGATCGTTTTAGACTTTGAATGATGTGCAGAGATAGATCAATCGAGACTCAGTCATACTTTCGATCAGCTAACGAGCAAGCATTAGCATGACTAGAAAGAGTAGAGAAGAAAAGAAAGTTGAGTCTATCTGTTCGCTCACAAGCAACGCTTTCATCGAGAAAGACTAGCTGATCAGATGTTCAGCTCATAAGTCGTCATTTTCATTCGCTGCAAAGCTTCTCATCGCGCTCAGCAGCGATTCTTTGAGCGATCTTTCTGCTGTATCTAGCTTCTTTGAGCAGCTTGCTGATCGTGCTTTGACTGACGACAATGTCAAACTCGTCGTACAGAAATCAGATCATGTCATTCTGATAGACGATGAATCGTTGACTGAGGAAGTCAAGAAGCTTCTGAGCATGATACTCACTCAGAACCTTCGATCTATCAATCGTATCAAGCGCAGGCGTCACATCGCTGAAATGAAGGTGTTTCTTACGCATACGATTGATCTGCTGCCTGATAACATGAGTGGCTTTGTGTATGAACGTTGTGCTATCGCCACGGGCTAGGTGAAATTGAATCTCGTTTCTAAGGTCCTGGGTAAGAGCTTAAGGCATGGTAGGTAGGATTCAGGATTGCCCCCGTGTGAGGCTGAGGTTTGTATAGCTTAAAAAATGAAGCTTTGGGATGTTTTGGGGATGTGGGGATGATATCTAGGTATTTGCTCTATTTGCACCAAATTTGAGGCTGATTTGTGGGTTTTCCCCGCCAAATTCGCTAAAACTGAACCAGACTTTTGCATACAACGATATGTTCAACTTCGTTGTCGCTGAACGCTTCGAGCAATAATCCCTTTTTTTTTTAAATGTTTGCTGCTCAGCCAGCCACGAGCAGCGTTCATATGCAGCGAGCTTTTTACGTGATTTCCTGACACGCATGACGTTCCTGACGATTCGGTAGGCAAGCACCGATTAGCACCAGTGCGAGAGGCCTGAGTAACTCGGAGGCAGTGAACCGGGACATGTAACGTAATGCAATCTCAGCCTCGGGCCAGATGCCTTGGAGCTTCCCAATATACCGTATGGAATGAGAGATGCATTCGGCACCGCTATAATCTCTGTGCATGGCAGCGTGCAAGCAGACGTGAATCAGCTGTGCATC
>JAABUR0100003457.1_pt1 | contig 22137 bp, 21 predicted proteins | sample 5560091 | NCBI WGS metagenome assembly JAABUR01 (sample SAMN10711879, study PRJNA513375) | rock metagenome | isolation source: Antarctica rocks | place: Antarctica: Victoria Land, University Valley sud
TTGTCGAGGACAGCGACACCTACGACAAAATACCCGAACCCGACGATGACGAGAACGACATGTTAGATTTGGCATTTGGCTTGACGGAAACGTCAAGATTAGGGTGCCAGGTAAAGATGACAAAGGAGATAGACGGATTGCACGTCAGGTTGCCCAGCATGACGAGGAATCTACAAGCTAGCGATTTTAGTGGGGCGAAGAAGTCATGAAGGATGCAAATCTCGTGTTGTATCATATAGAGAGACTTCGAATCAGGCTATCTTGAAATAGTCTATGAAAATTTGCTTCTCTTCCGAGAGAGATACGTTTGTGATGAAGCTACCTAGAATGCCTGAAGACGTCCTGATCAGTAGGCGGAAATGCGCGGGTTTTTCGAATATCCACTTATTGATTGATCACACCTACTTTCAGTTTTCCCTTTGCTTGACAGTCTTATGGACTCACCTCAGGAATAGGAGTAGGCGGAGAAGATGGACAATAAGCACCCGCCCTCTCAAAGAATGCAGACAGACAAGATGCTTGTTAGACGAGTAGAAAGGAGGTGGCTGCGTCGAGATACTTTTCTGTCATGAAGCTTGTAACCTTGTAGTACTGTCTTACCTTTGCTGCTTCTATTTCAGCTGATCTTCGTTCTAAGTACAAGCTTCGACTGAAGGCCGCGGCCTCTTTGATGGGCAGGTGTCATTGCTAAGTTTGCCATAACTGAAATATCTTATGAACACAAGACAACTCGTGAAAAGACTTGTTGCATATCTCACATCTGTGTTAAATTTCTTTTCCTGCATGCATATTGACTCAGTACTGTTAATGGTTTTATGGTTGATATAAGGTAATAGTTTGTTTATTTCCGTTGTGAACCTTGGTGTAGTGGGATAATGTGGCTACTTGAATACGGCTCCACTACACTCGGCAGGCCAACGTAACAGTTTCCTTTGTATTGAAAAGTAAAATTCATTAAGTTGGGTTTTCGTAGGATCGGCCACAAGGTCGATCCGAGCTTTTTGCTTTTTGCACCCTTTGTTTTGGCTGGGTTTTGGTTGCCGTCCTTTAGTATGTCTTTGCATACCTTTATACATATTTACATGATAAGCCTTACAGATTCAGTCTCCTTCTAATAGCTGATGGGGGTTTTTTTCGTTTTGACAGCAGAGATTAATTGGTGTTGGTGGGCGGATTCATCGATGCTTGATGGTGATAGCCAGCTAAAGAACATCACACAGGTTCGATTCCATACAGAGGACTCAAGATCGAACTTTAACGGGATCATGTAGAGGAGTATATACTGAATCAGTTTTATATAAGAGCAAAAGCAGAATTCAGTATATGAAAAGGGCAAAAGACTTCAAACCTGGGCAATTGCCTAGCCGGAAAGTTCTAATGTCTGTGGGTGCAATGGCCTAGCCCCCCGAAGTTTGTCCTGACTCCGAAGAGATGCCTTCAGCGGGAGCCCTTTACCACTGCACCATCTGTAGTACCGTCAGTGAAAGGAAAGATACTATTCCGGATTATGAACATCAAAAATTCTAATTCAACATAATTTACTAACCCTCAACACCCCTTCCAACCCTAGCGCATTGCAAGATCAATATACGGTCTGAATTTGAATTTTCTTCTTTTCATATATTCGTCGCCTGTATTATTTAAACAATTACAACTCACTGACGGCGCCTCTCACCCTAACAAGAAGTTAGATTTGACTATCTTATAATTTTCTTTCTCGTAGTATAGCAAGGCCCCTGCGCGCAATTTGAAAGACACTTAGTGCTTTGGAGTCAGACATGCAGACTGCTATCAGCCTAACGAGAGGTATCTTATATCTTGCCAGCCAAGTCTTCATGATACGGAATTTTACGTTTGCAGGTACTAACCATAGCTCCTCCGACAGCGACGAGAGGAGGAGAAATTGGTTTGCCCGCCTTGGCCCAGTAAGACGGCCAAGTCGAACCTGCGTCTAGCTATGGGAACGCTGATCTACTGAGAAAGACCTTCTCGGTTTGAAAAAGGCGGACAACTGTTCGCGACTGTTAGTGTGCTGGAACAGCCAACATTTGATAGCCTGTTTTTCCTGTTTGTGCGGCAGAGAGCCTCTTTTCTCTTCGTCAACGTAATATTCGTAGCTTGAGTATTTCAGTCAAGCGAGCTTGTCTCGAGTCTTTTGCAGCCTGGCTAGCGGAACTTGAAGCTTGATGAGACGACTAAGACGCGTATGCACCGCGGTTACAGCGCACGCTTTTTCGTTGGATGAGGAGATGTCAATATGGTCTTCCTTACTGGCTCGATTTCGTGCCCGTATTTTTCCTTGTTATACCCTTCGGTCTCTTTTCCGAATAAGAACGGTTCAATGCCAAGATTAATTGCCCCTTTGTTGCTTGATCAGATCTAGGGATTGGAGCAGGAACACCTGGAAAGCCAGCATCTCGTCTTCACTAAGTTCAAAGATATTCAGATCTTCTCCTGCGGCTTTTCACCGCAACAACGCCCGTGTCCATAGTCTATGAGCGCGTTTTGATCGGAAACTATGCAATACTGACGTAGACACAGAAAGTTTACTGAATCGGAGACTCGTTCGCTACTAATTGGCTAGGCGAGCATCGAATCGGTGAGGTAGTCGTTCGGCAGCCCACAATTTCCATCGTTCACGACAGCACACCATATCTATGAATCCGGTGAAAGAATAAAATCATGGTCTTTGCTATATTATGATCAGAATATCCCAGTCTCAAAACATTTTGCGATAAACGGGAACCAACTTCCACATCACCTTAAATAAATTGTATGTCAGCAGATATAACATATAGCCAAGTTACGAATCATATATAGTCATGGTGCACAAAAGTCAAACATGGAATGTCGTTGGGAAAGGAGACGGCGGATGGCGTTTAAATCTAAGCGCGATGCTCGCTGCTCAAACGTTCCTATTGATATAGGCATTCATTAACATAATCAGACCACGATATTTCACTTAGACCCGATTCAATGAATTTCTTCTTTTTCCTGGCCCAAGACGTCGCTGTTACTGAATGGGATATGCCGCCCAAACTGTTCCTCGTCTGATTCCCAATTTTAATATCATGACGAGCAGCAAACATAACCATTCCTATTGAATCCTGACTACTTTCTGACTTGATTCCCTTGATCTTCGGGAAATAAGAGGAAAAAGAACGTATCATTGTATGGTACAGTCTACTTTTGAGAGCTTCCAAAAATATCAGTACAATTCCAGACCCCTAATACCACCACTTACTTCTGTTTCTATTACTACCTAGTCCAATCCCTTTCCCACCAGCAACCGCATTATCAATCGATTGATTTCCCCAAGGAAACTCTCTTAGGCTGCATTAAAATTTCCTCATCTCTTAAAGTAACCTATGAGATTACCAGCTCTTTGTCTCCTCCAATCATTCATTTCCACAGCGCTCACACCCAACCTCACAATTCATTTCCATGTCCATAAAACCCATCATACGACGTCAGCACTCGTCTGATACATACACTCGCAGAGGGTTTTATAGCCTTTGTGAGATTTTGCCATGAGCGTTTGTGTGGTTGCGTGGTTAGTTCTTGAAAGAAAATCTTAATTCCGTTTATTACCACGTTATAGGCCTTTTTCTTGAATTGGAAACCAGGCCGAAGAGAGGGTTCCGTACTGCATCGCCTCATAGGTCTATCTCCTTAATTGAAAATCAGTCGTTGGAAGGTGAATAGGCGATATCTACAGTAGTTAAATCAGGAGTGGTTCCATATCTCTATCTATGGAACGATTTCACTACTTGGGGCTTGCTTTTTGAAAATCTTGGCCAAGCACAATTATCCCTTTCTCTCATACCGTATCCTTTCCTTGCCCTCACTTCTTCACGCTCGTAATACCTCCCTCTATTCCTCTATGTACCTTCCACCACCTTCCTCGCTCTCCTCACATTCACTCCCCTTCCACCAATCCCACAGCACCATCACCACCACCCACGCCAAAATTTCGCAGCGCTGAAAACTGCGCGGCGCAGGAACTGGGCATTAGGAGGGTGGATATAGGGGCGTGAGGTGGTGGCTGGCGGGTGACGGAGAGAGGTTTGGCTCATGGGTCGTTTCTTGGGTAAGCTATTGTGTTTTGAAACTGACGGCACATCTTATGCTAAACAGCGATGCTGAGTACTGTCTTCAGCGAACAATCTGTCAGAGCTTGGTTTGATATCTTCATCGATACAGAGGGTTCGGACGGAGGTGTTGAGTATAACGTACTGGCGTACTGGCGTCCTGGGCTGGCTGAACGCGAAAGGCTGTATGAGATTGTCGGCCATTGGATCTAAAGCTGATAGGGGCTTGATTGCTTCCAGGGTTGGGGAAGGGCAACGATGTCCAACAAACTTGAAGCCGTGTTATAGCTTTGCGACATTTACTTTGACCAATCCTCCTTTCTCGACCCTGTAATCTTTATCCCTCTTCCACCCTACCCACTTCTCCAGAATATCTTCACCGCCAACGCCAGGTGCCAGTCCTTTGCTCGTCCATGCCTCTGTTTCAGAGATTTTCAGCCCGGGCGATTCAGACAACACTACAGCAGGCCTTTGCTCATAGCCTTCTCTCTCAAGTTCAGCCTGCTCAAGCACAGGCGTGCAACAAGCATCCTTTCCATCAAACACCCGTTCCCACTCCAATCTCGTCTTTTCCAAAAACCGCTTCTGAAATATTTCTCGATGCATAGGCCATGCCTCCGGATCATCTCGGCGTTTCAGAAGCTCGTCGTCCGTACCCAAGCCCTTTATCAGTAGTTTCGAAAACTTCATCTCCAACGCAGCACCAATAGCCATGTAGCCACCATCTTTGCACTCATAAACATCATACCACGGACTCCCTCCGTCAAGTACATTCTCCCCTCGCTGTTTATTCCAGAACGGTGTCTTCAAACCGTACCTCATGAACGAAGCCAGATATGCTGATCCATCAACCATGTTCGCCTCTACCACCTGTCCATTCCCAGTTTTCGCCCTGCTAATGAGAGCAGCAAGGATCCCAAAAGCACACATCAGCCCCCCACCTGCGAAGTCAGCTACGATATTCGCTGGGGCATATGGTGCCTCTCCTTTCCGTCCCAATTGACTGAGCACGCCAGAGACAGCTAAATAGTTGATATCATGGCCAGCCATACTAGCGTATTTGCCATCTCTTCTGAATCCTGTCAATCTTGCGATTATCAACCTTGGATTTGCAGTCAGCAGCTCGTTGGGATCGAGACCGAGAGTTTCCAACACTCCTGGCCGGTAGGGATCAAGGAAGACATCGGTATATTTGAGGAGATCCTTGAGCAAGGCGAGGCCGGGGGGAGACTTCAAATCCAGTGCTATGGAGGATTTGTGTCTTGTGAGGAAGTCAGCGGTTCGTGGAGGAGGTATAAAGGAATGGGCTTGGGGATGGGGGCGATCTATGCGAAGGATCGAAGCGCCGTAATCAGCGAGAAGGAGGGAAGTGAATGGGACTTTTACGCGGCTTGTTGTCAGTATGACATGGACCATGAGTGGGACCGGCAGTCAAGTGTGGATTACCTGGAGCGAGACCGGCAAGCTCAATGATACGGGTGCCTGCGAGTGGTGGGGGATTAGAAGCCATGATTAGGGGTTGTATATGTTGTATATGGGTATCAACAAACGCTACGGGGCCAAGAAGTGACATTTGAGGTACCCGTACCCCGCACTTCCGCTCCAAGTACTTAAGGTACCTACCTTAACAGAAAAGGCTGATGGCCCGCTTAACAAGTACGGAGTACTTTGTGCGCAAGTGAGAGCGCGCACAATTCGCCAATACCGTTTTAACAAAGATTCTGCGTAAAATGCTCGTGGTAAAAGTATGTACCCGCCATGCTGTGTCGTACCGTGACTTTTGACCCTAGAAAAGACCTTTGCTCGCTGTGGAGTCGCTGACTCATCCGCTGCTTGGCGAGCTTCTTTTTCTTGCCTCAGTTCTCAGACGTGCCAGCATCGCTAAGCCCCTTCGGGTTAGCCTTGGATGACTACGCAGCGTGCGAGCCCCTTTTTCTTTTCCGGGCAGTTCCAGACGCACCTGCATACAATAAAATTCTGCAGTCATGGCATCCACGGGAAAGGTCTGCCTCGCCTACTCGGGCGGTCTCGACACATCGTGTATATTGAAGTGGCTCCTTGAACAAGGCTACACGGTGATTTGCTTTCTCGCAGACGTGGGACAGGTAAGGGCCATCGTGATTCGCATCCATTTGATAGCACGGTTCGTGGCGACCAAAAAAACTCATTAATTGAATGGTTCGCAGGAGGAAGACTGGGACCAAATCCGCGCTAAGGCAACGAAGATTGGGGTGTCTAAGATGGCCATCAAGGACATACGCCGGACCTTCGTCGAGGACTTTTGCGTCCGCGCTATTCAGTGCAATGCGCAATATGAAGGCAGATATTTACTTGGAACGAGTCTTGCCCGCCCGGTTATTGCACGATATCTGATGCAAGTTGCCTTAGAAGAAGGCTGTAAGTACTCTGGTATCGAATTTATAAAGGATTCTGCTAAAGGAGACTCGTAGGCCAATATGTTAGCCATGGGTATGTGGCAACCGTGAATTTCCCCGGAATTTCCAGTACTTCGATTCACCTTTCAGTCAAGCTCCTGAAAAAAACGAGAGAATGTGTTCACTAACCCTTAGTTTTTAGATGTACGGCAAGTATATCATTCCCTCGCCCTACGATTTCGCCATCTTTGCCGGCAAAAAGACAACATGCTTTCCTTCTATAACCGCACTCCCTCCATAAAGATGACCTCTTCAATAGCATTGAGCCCTTCTCCTCGAATCCATTTGCTGACTTGTGATAACAGGGAAAGGGGAATGATCAAGTCCGCTTCGAACTGGCCTTCCTTGCCATAGATCCGAAGATTAAGATTATTGCCCCCTGGCGAATACCTCAATTCTTTGACCGCTTCCAAGGGAGGAACGATCTGCTCGAATATGCAGCTGAGATGGGGATTCCCGTGACTTCTACTAAGGCCAAGTCGTACAGTATGGATGATAATCTCGCACTGTAGCTATGAAAGCGGACAATTAGAGGACCCATCCCGACCTCCTCCTGATGACATGTGGACGCGGTGAGAATCTTTTCCCCTCTCTTTGAGAGACAACCCTTATTAAAAGTTAATATGCTACAGCACTAGTGATCCTATGACTGCACCGTCCACTCCACAGGACATTACCATCCGGTTTGGAAAGGGTATTCCGGTTAAGGTCAGCTCCAACGGTAAAGAATTTACGGATAGCCTAGAGCTCTTCATCGCCTTGAACGAAATTGGCAAGCTTCACGGTATCGGCAGGATTGATAACGTTGAGGTTTGTACTTTAAATTCTTGGTTTCGTGGCGTGCTGACTTTCGAAGAACCGTTATGTGGGAATCAAGTCAAGAGGGTGCTATGACTCACCTGCCATGACAATTGTGAGTTCTAGAATTCATCCTTTTTAGCTCTTATGCAGGGCTCCAGGTACTCCTTGCGTTAATCATCTCCATCGGCCCCTTCCGTCTCTTACTATTATCTTTACTCCTTCAACAATACTAGATGTAAGAGCTGATATCTATCTATAGCTACGGGCAGCGCACTTGGACCTTGAAGGTCTTGTCATGGACGGAAAGGTGCGATCCCTCCGCGACCAATTCGTCACCCATTCGTGGTCAGAGATTCTATATAATGGGCTGTAAGACAACATGACGCCTTTCTCCATTACCAGCGCTGACTCTTCACGATATAGCTACTTCTCGCCCGAGAGAGAGTTTGTAGAAAACAGTCTCATGTTCTCCCAGCAACGCGTCGTATGTCCTGATCTACAGCCCTTGGGCCTCACCAGCTAATGCTCTTCTAGAACGGCGAGGTTCGTCTTCGATGCTACCGCGGTAACTGCTTTGTTCTGGGGAGATCATCTGAGACTGAGAAACTGTACTCCGAAGAGGAGTCATCAATGGACACCCTAGTGAATTTCAGCCCCGTTGATACGAGTAGGTTTACATTCCTTGAGTCAACTTCTAGTATCGTGCGTTTTCGCCTAGCCTTTAATTCTAACCTTTGTATAGCCGGTTTTATCAACATCAACGCTATCCGTCTGAAAAAATACGGACTTCAGAAGTTGGAGGAAGGCAACAGCTTGGCAGAAGTATGAGATCATAAGATGTGGGATCGAGCGACGAAGTGTGAAATGCTCAATGATACGTAGTAGGGCACGGACCACCCAATGAGCCCAGAAAAATTGCAATCTACGATCTATGTTATTGCATTTTTAAGTAAGCAACCTACTTCTCAAATCAAATTGAAGTTCTCCAGAGCCATTCCCGTCCATTTTTCTCCGTCCCTCAAACCCATGAACAAAACCTGATATTGGCCTTCCTGGTGGCGCCGCAAAACAAGCGGCACCACAACTCCAAAAATAAGAGCTACGAGATCTGTTACCGCAATATGTTGGGAGTTTGTGCCAGGTAACCGTAAGACGTTTTAACAGAGGTCGCCTCTTCTCGATGCCCGCGCCGCGGTGGATGAAGTAAGACATTGCTCGCGGGTTCTGGGCCACGGCATTAAGGCAATTGGATGCCAGCGTGTCCGTGTTCGTGTCGATGTCTTGGTGCCTGGTGATGGCCAATATTACTATCTGATACCACAGCTGCAAATTTTGCATTCGTTCTTCTTTGACACGCGAAGCAACTCGAGTATGAAGAACTTCAAAGATGGCATTTCTGATTGTTTCACCTGGCTTAAAAATTCTCGGAATGAAGTCTCATTTCAACACATGATCAGCAGCATGGGGTTGGAAAGCTTGATTATGAGAAGGTAGGCAAATGTGCAGAAGTTGCCACCACCGTGAGCTTTAAGTATTTATGGGTTAACACTTGTTATATTGGAGGGTGAGTTGGCCGAGTAGTAGTAGGCTTTCATGGAAGACTGCAGCAATTACTCAAGCGCTAGGGGAAGGCGGCCCCCGTTGAGGAAAGCTAAGGTCGTGAGTTCGGATTCCCATCGCTCTCAATGATGCTATCGAGGAGGAGGATGATTAATGATTGATGCTAGCTGTGAAAGTATCAGGTTTCTTCAGGTTTCGAGACAGATTTTCTTGAAGAGGCGGCAGGGATGGAGAGCGATTCGATGCAAATCCGACTCGGGAGTGATCCTAGGCCTCGACTACCTGTCGTGGTGAATGCGACTGAGAGAAAATCGCCTCAAATATAAGCGAAAATCTTGTAAGAGAATGGGTCATAAGTAATGCATAGAGGCGCAAAGTTTTGTTTATTTTGGCCATGTGCCACAGGCAGCAAATTGCAGCCAACAGATGGTATACACAGTGGGACTTTGCCAAAACAAACAAAACTCTGCGGCCTCTATGCATGACTTATGACCCATTCTCTTACTTACCTAAGGTAATGATTGAAGTCTTTCATAACCGAGTAGGTCTGCATTAGGACAATAAACTTAATAACATACACACACACACACTTGTTACATTGACTAAGAAGACCTTGATAAGAGAGTGGTGGGGGATGGGTATCAATAAATGACATTTGCCTCACCACAGGTAAGGCTGATGGCTCGCTTAATCGAGATGTAAACAGACGCGGCGCGTCATCCGTATGTCACCACACTAGAGAAGATATAACCAACCTCATCGCCCAACTTTAGGTTACGCTACATTGTGATCATGGACTCCCCGAAATCGCCATCACCCGCGCCCAAAGCCATACCGTCAAAGAACTTCTCCTCGGCCCTACCAACCCCAAGCTTTAGCCTCACCCTACCCTTTCCCATCAGTCGAAGTACCTCTGACTCCACGTTTCGCACAAGACTCTCTGATTCGCGCAAGAAACGCACCGAAGCTGCACTTCGTCGTCGACGCACACGTTCGGCAGCGTCTTCTCAGAACTCATCTGCGAGCAATAGCGCAAGCGATTCCGGCATGGATGACTTTTCGTTTGATTTGGCGAAGCTGGGCGAGAAGGCCAGTGGTCTCATGATCGGCGACGGTAAGAGGGTAGTAGAAGGAATGGGGAGTGAAGACGAAGGACCAGAAGATTTTACGCTTAACATGGAGAAGTGGATGAGGGGAAAGGATTCTTATCGGAAGAAGACTAGGGAGAATTTGGACAACGGTAGTGGACATTATGAGGGTGACCCAGGGCGTGGGAGCGATATGCTTGAAGACCAAGCTCCTAGCCAGAACGGCGAAGAACATATGAAAAGACAAGCGTCACTAGAAGAACATGAGGTGGAATACGAGGCTGAAGACGAAAGCGAATTCCTGCCACTAAGCACATCTACGCCAGGGCCGTCACAACTGAGGGGCCTAGCAGATATGCAAGAAACACGAGAAGAAGTCGAAAAGCTTGGGAACATACATGCACCACCATTATCGCGCCTGAACACTGAGGCAAAGCACGACAGGGCTGCAGAAGAAGTTTTCGATCGGATATCGGCGCTGCAGGATGAAGTCGAGCAAATGCGCATCGAGGATGATATTCGTTGCTCTGCAAGTCATGCTCACGAAAGGGAACACAAACAGCTCCAAGAAGACTACGAAGATCTTAAGCTTCAGCTTCAGAAAGAGCAAAAGACGGCTGCAGAGTGGCAAGCAAAACAAGCTAAGGCCAACGAAGAGGTAATGGCTTTGCAGGAAGCATCACGACGCGATGCTGGGTCAAAGATCGGGTCTTTACGAGCCAAGTTCGAGCCGCTTGCAAAAGAAATTGAAATTGTCAAATTAGAAGCGGAGGCTTCGAAGCGGGCAGCAGATGCCAAGATTGCAGCACTCAAGGAAGGCCTTCAAACTTCCCAAGATGAGAACATTAGACGAAGGAATGCCGCGGAGGATCTCCAAGCTGCGACCAGCACAACGGTCAAGCAGTTAAGGTCAGAACTAGAGACGTGCAGAAGTGAAGTTGCCTTCGAGCAGAAACGATTCGCTGCAACAAAAGAGGAACATGCAACGGTTGTGGGAAGGATTCGATCTCAGGGCCAACCTGCTCTTACCGCCGCAAAGTCGGAGGCTGCTATGCTAAGGATTGAGCTCGAACACGCACAGGAGCAGCTCACGGAGACACGGCGCATTGTAACAGTGGTGGAAGATGAGAACGACCGTTTGACTCAAGAGAACGACCGACAGGCTACAGACGTCTCCGATCTAAAAGCTGTAGCAAACCGCAAAGACGCAGAGCTTCAAGCTGCGATATTGACTATCGAGAAACTACACGCAGGTCTCGAGCGCATAAAGATCGAAAAGGATGGACATCCGCAGCAAACCGATAAACACACATCGCATGAACGTCTCAATTCCCAACATCAAGCAGCGGTCGAGCAACTACAAGCTCAGCACCAAAAGTCCGTTCTCGAAATCCAATCCAACTACTCTCAAGAACTCAAAACCCTCCGCTCCACTCTTCTCAAAGCCGCCGAAGGCATGCACAAGCGCGAAGCCCGTTTCACGAATCTGCACCGCGAAGAAGTCACTTCCCTAAAGGAAGAAATAAAAACCCTAACCCAGCGTCTCAACGCTACTCCACCAACCCCAGCATCAACAGCCGACCCCACAAAAATCGAACAACTCCGCACAGCCATCCGCCTCCTCTCCCAACAACTCTCAACGACAAAAACTGACCTAGCATCAACATCCCAGTCCCTCTCCGCCGCGGAATCCGCCGCCGAAACCGCTCGCCAAGAAGCCCACTCCTCTCGTGAAGAAGCAGCCGCAGCCAGGCATGAAGCTGCTGAAACTCGCGTCCTCAACGCCTCAGTAAATGCCTCCCTCGAAGACCGCTTCGCGCAAGTGTTCGAAGCACGGGAGAAGGAGTGGCGCCGTCGCGTTGATCTATTGTTCAGGGAGAGGGAGAAGATGGGCAAGGCGTTGATGGTGGGGTGGGGGAGGGAGGAGGTGGGGACCGTGGGGGAGGGGGGGAGGCAGGGCTATAGGTATTTGTATGGGAGGGGGTAGGGGAGACAGGCGGTGATGTAGGGCTTTTGTGGGATATGGAAGGGGTTTTTTGGCGGATGAGGTCGGGGTGGGGGAGGAGTGATGTGGCGTTCTTGTAGGTTGTGATTGGGGTTTTTGTGGGAGATCATGAGAATTTTTCTCAAGAATGAGGGTGGACTTGGGAAGGCACGATTGCGTCTCTGAATGTGTAAAATCATCGCTCCTAGAGACTGACAACGTAGATATCTCTCGGTCCGGAAGGAACGGTTCATCATCCTCCATATCACGGATTTTCGTCCTGCTGTTGATGGTTTGGTGAGAATAAGACCACCTGCCGTTTCTTATGGGTGCACAACACTTGTGACACTTTAACAATCTGATGTTTTCGATAGTTGGATGGAGGGGTGGGTGGGTGGATGGAATGGATATGAGATGTTGGTTTTGGAGAGGCTTGATTGCATAGAAAAGAGATGGGGGGGGGACTGCAATGCTGATGGATGGCATAAGATTGGAAACGGGATTATGCATGCTTTTTGATAGAGAGACTAAAAGACAATACGATACCGTACCTTGCAATACCTCTCGATTCTATGCATGTGCCTGGTCTCGAGGTATATGTACTCCATAAATGCACTCTTCTATAAAGGCGGTGAGGCCTCGATGTTATGATATCCCTACCGCAACAATCTTTTTTCTGGGCTAAGCAGGGATCTATGTTGGTAATCTATACAAACACTTCTATTGTAAGGAGGATAAAGGGTCGTTCCCCCAGAATCGGTAGACAACAACCCTCGCAAGCTATGCATCGAGTAGTAATTCGCCCTCCACCCACCGCACAGCATACACTCACCCCCTCCCAAACTTCCTCCCAATCTCCTCCTCACTAAACCTCCTCGTCTTCCTCCTCAACATCTCCACCACCTCCTTCCGGCTCATCCCCCTCTGCTCCCCAATCGGCACCAGGCACTTCGCCAAATGCTCATAGTCTTTTCTCACAAGTCGGTACGTGATCATAAGGTAGTCGATATTGTGGAAGACGAGGGCACGGTTGGAGCTGTAGAGCTGTTTCTGCTGGAGGAAGTGGAGGGGGTGGTCGCGCCAGTGGCGGCGGGGGTTGAGGTGGTGGGCAGTATGGTAGCCGTCGTTGAAGCAGTAACGGTTGCTCTGGTGTGGGTGTTAGATGTTTGACATGTGTGGAGGCGAGGGAGGGGAGTGACTTACTGGGACATCAATAAGGGTGATGCTGGAGCGGAGGTCAGAAGTTGGTTCGATATCGTCGACAAAGGCGTGCTGGCCCCAGTTGCCTACCATCATTGCTATGCGCATTTGCAGGAGTGGGAGCATGAGAACGAAGAGCGAGGCGCGGAAGTTGTGCGTAGCGGCGATGTAGATGAAGGCGTAGGAGGAGAGTTCGGAGACGAAGGATTTGAATGCTAGGGCGCGCTTTCCTTTGCGCAGGAAATAGAGGGGCAGGTCGATCCAGACTAGAATGAGAAATCGACCGATGTATTGGAGCAGGTCTTTGAGCTCGTCGCGCTGGTATCGGATTGTCGAAGACAGATCGTCCGGGCCATTGCTCTCGGTATGGTGGTGTTTGACATGATGGTAGTAGTATGAATCCCACGTATGGCCCATCAATGGCTCTAGCACGTAAGGGAAACATCTATCGAACCAGGCATAGTCCTTTGACAGCACGCCATTGTTGTGTATATGATTATGTAGCATAAGTGTAAACGCTCCGGCATACCATGCTTGCATCAGCCAATGGCATATCCCATGGGCCCAAGTGAATCTGTAGTATAGGTAGATGGCGCTGGGAACGGATGTTGAGAGATATAAGAGTGTGTGGGTGAGGAAGACGACGTCGGTCGGCCTGCGAACCACATGTTGAGCCCATTTCACGTACGGTTGGAGTAGATTTTTGTGAAAAGCGTCGGGTATACCTAACAGGTCTTTCTCATCCCACCCTGTAAAGATTGTAGGCTGGAACTTGTCGCCGGTCTCATCGCTGAGACAAGTCAAGAGATCTATTGAGGTTTGGTCGTCGAGGCCCGAGGCATTCGGTTTAGTCTTATCTCCATTGATGTCCTGAAATAAGTTTCTTAGGACAATCATGTCGGCCTGAGTAAGCTGCGGGCTAATGGAAGACTCCATGATGCAGCAAAGAGAAGCTTTGTAGGTCGCCAGCCTGGTCCAACTCTATGTAAAGTCTGCGAAATTTGGTGTATCGATAAATCGGTCCTTAGTCATTGCTGACAAACACAACAAGGGACAAAGGTTGTGGTATTCCGTATGCACAACTGCGTAGACACTATCGATCAGGGGTCTCCACTCCTTATTAAGGTACGAGCAGCCCTTCATGACCAGGGTTAGGGTTAAACGACTGTTTCGTCCGTTCAAGTACTAATCTGAACCCAACTATGAATCATTAACAGCCTAAAGCTACTCTATGTTTCGTCACACAGAATGAAACCGACCAAAGTGAACAACAAGACACAGGCTAGGTATTGCACTCTCGCTCAAATTACCCACGATTTACTTGAACCAAACATCCACAAAACAAATCCGAGTCTAGACACCGGCGAGCTTGAGCTGGGCAACTTGAGTCTTCTTTTCATCCAGGCGTTCTTCGTTCAACTAACGTAGCCATGTGTTGGAATTGCCTCCGAATCAGATTTGGCAGCGAAGACGGTTCGCTCAGGGTATTCGGCATCGTTCGAGTGGCTCAATTGATATGGCTGAGACAACTTTTGTCCTGGTGACAAAAATTCCGAATCACCCCCTTCGGATGACTTGGCGTAGTTCAGCTGCTTCCTTTCTTTCCTGCTGGGTAGATCGCTCTCATTGCCAGGCATAACCCTGCCAGGGTGGTAAATGTTGAGAAGGACAAGAGCAATAAACATCGGTAGCGAGTCGAGACAATACTGGTAGGCTTCGTGGTTGGGGATACTGCTATTGAAGCCGCTTGAATATTCGACAAGTCGAAAGATAATACGCATCTATGAGCAAAAAGCAGATCAGCGTCGTATAACTCATAAAAACAATCATGAGAGACTCTTACCGTGATGAGACCTAAGACCGCGTACAGCACGTACAAGAGGCGCAGTACCCCAGGTTTTCTATATGCCGCGCCTTCTCTGGCCAGTTTTCGCTGAAACGTAATGGCCAGAACAATGAATACAAGCACAAATAATTGCTGAAATCCAACTCCAGCCATGTATATGTCAAGCGCTAGAAGAAATTAGTTGGTACGATTTAGACACGGAGAAGTGGTTGCTGCAAACCCGTCTTTTTAGTCTTTGCGGAGGTATTCGTCCCAGAGGCACTAGCAGCACCAGCGGCTTGGATGATAAATGCTCTACCCAATGTCAGTGAGTCAGGTCAGGGCCACGTCTGCGAAGAGGCATACGTAATGTCAAGTAAGACAAAATAGAGACTGGTTCTCCATGCTTTGATGCCCCAGATCTGAGGTTTTGGGGAGAAATTCCAGACCATTCGGCCCATCACCATGTAGACGAAAGCATTGGTCCACAACGGTGCAAGCTGGGATTCGTTAGCTGTTTGTCAAGACCGATTCGGGCGGTTGGCATTAGACTTGTGTACCAAGATCAGAATAAACCAAGCGATGTAATATCCTTGGGTTTTAGGGTGTTGAATGCTCAAAATGCGGAAGATGTAGTTGGCAGTTTGCCATAGAGCTCCCATCGTAATGACCCAACAGTATGCCTTGCGGTGGATGATGGCTTGTGCAATGTGCACGCCAGTCGTAGTTGCAAAGAGAATTGCAAAGAATATGGCGGCGCCGAGGTTGGGACAGAAGTTCCATGACGCATTCGGGTCATTGATATCTGGGGATAATAATCAAAAATGGATACGGTTCACTAGGAGAGGCTGAACGAACCTGGGCACCCCATGATTTTTTGGATGGGCCGGCAAATAAGGCTGAATAAATCAACGGCACGCCCAAACCTTTACAAAGTTTTCAAACAGCGCTCTATGCCAAGCAAGATTAAGTGAGCCCTAGCTGTAAGAAAGATAGGATTCAAAGTATGATGATATGTATCGTCTGCTTATCAAAATCCGATAAATAAAGGTATTATGGCGAGTTGGAAAACGGAACAGTAAGTGGAGACGGTCAGTATGAGCTTGAAGTGAAGATTAAAGACGGGGTTGCAATGGGTATTTAAATGGGGATGAAAACTGAAGCAACAGATACGAGAGCATGTTGGAGCGGGACGGCAGGACTGCATTGCCCATAGAGACGCATTATGATACGAGCAGACCAATAAGATTGAAAGTGTGTGGCAGATGGAGGAATAAGCCAGCAGGGCGCCTTGAGAAGCAGGTATTCTAAGGTATTGTTTCAAATCTCACTGGGGAAATGGAATGGCTTTGCCTTATCCTGCGGGTCGGTCTGTTGCTTCGTGGTAGAGTAAGCAGATGAAGAGCAGTAGTAGCCATCAAGCGGACGCCATGGACGACGCGGTCTTCAAGGTACCTTCGATCACTGATTGGGTGCTGCGCCAAAGACTTACGTCGACAGCTATCAGGCTGTGCCTGGTGCGAATCATTATATTAACCGTTCTCGTTTAAATTGATTGGCTGCGTCGTATTTTTTGGTCATTAGTCAGCGGTTCTCCCATTCGGTTGCCATTTTCCATACAGTAATCAGCCACTCAGCCTCATCTTATCTTCAGGCTCCCACTTTTGCCTACACCGCTCTCTCTTCCTTTGGGAGTGAGTAAGAGTACGCACAGCAACATGTTTCAACCCTGCCAAAGTTGCCGCATTGGCTTGATCGTATTCCCATGTACAGCAACCGAGGGCTGAACGGTGAAATGGGAGGTCTAGAGTATCGGTGAGGCAGTTGTCTCAAGTACCCATCGTTGGCAATCTGATATTTGTTGACATTATCGGCACGAGGTGCCCATTCACTCACCATGAAGCGCTCAAGAGCTGGCAGGCCCAAAGTCAGGACTGGTTGTGTTACCTGCAAGTACGTCGTCTATTAGATGTCCGCTTGCGAACAAGGCCAGTCGTCGAGAGCGGAGACATTCCCTGTTCCCTACCTCAATCGTTATGCCCCCACCAATTGGGTTATTGACCTTCTTTGTACTGTGTCACAAGTTGATGTTCACCCGTAACCTATCTTCTTTTTCCTTTCAGAGCAGACTCTTCTATTAGGCCAAGACTGCTAACAAAGGTGTGTCTAGGAGTAAGGAGTTTTTCTCTTACAATACAAGTCAAACGCTTACATAGATGCAAACCATCAGTACGTCGAGTCAAATGCGACGAAACCAAGCCAGACTGCCTTAGATGCGTTAGTACTGGCCGTAAATGTGATGGCTACCTCCCGGTCGAGAGAGCTGTAGACAACAGCGTCTTGACGACTTCAGCTTCGAGCAGCTCCGAAATTCGGCTAGCCTGTAACCCCTCCATTGAAATTCTAGGAGATGAGAAGGAACGTCGGTACTTTCATTTTTTCTGCAGCCGAACTGCACCCCAGCTCGCAGGTTTCTTCGACTCTAATTTTTGGTGTCGTTTGCTGCTCCAAACAACGCTATGTGAGCCTGCCGTGCGGCATGCTGTGATCGCTCTAGCTTCTACTCATGAGCGTTTCGAGGTGGACGGGTCGGTATTGAGTCGCAATGACGAAACTTTTGACGGCGAATTCGCTTTACGGCACTATAACCAAGCCATAAACCACTTGATCAAGCCAATTAGAACTCAAGGTAAGCAGGCTGCAGATGTTTGTCTGATATCCTGTTTGCTTTTTGCATGCTTCGAAGTAAGCCCCTCTCCCTCCCAATCGAGTCTCGAGCAACTCCAAAATTCCTGTTCTAAGCTTATTCGACGGAACAGACTCTTCGAGGACATCATGGCTCGGCTCTTTCCCATATCCGAAGCGGGATCAAGATACTATCAGAAATTCAATCACCTAAAGAGCACCAGCAACCTCACCGTGATGTCGTGACAAGCTCATCTACTCCTTACGTTCCACTAGGATGTCTGGAGGCTCTTTTCTGTAGACTAGATATTCAAGTAACGCAGGTAAGAAGACTTCCGTCTGTGTCGGTCCTGCGCACCACTGGAGTAGACCTTTTGAAAGGTATGAGTATTGACGTATTGATAGATGTTCGACAGTCTTCCAATGCGTCTTTATCCCGGATGTAAAAATCAAGAACTAGGTTTTTGCCCAGATATACCGAAATCATTCTCTAGCTTAGAAGAAGCAAGAAATTCTTTGGATTTTCAATGGAACGGCTGCCTCAGAGCTCAAGAAGCCGAGATGACCACGGAAAGCCGGTTGGCGACGACAAGAAAATTCAACGAAAAATTCGAAAGTTGGTCGGCTGCGTTTCATGCCTTTCTAAAACAATCAGCTTCGAACCTCAACTCAAGGGACCTTAAGGGAGCGGCTGTGCTCAGCCTTAGTCGCCGTTTTGCTGCGATACATTTTGATAGAAATCTGACGGCCTTCTCAACAGAGCAAACCGACTGGGATAAATACAGCGCTGAGCATGAAGAGATGGTGTCATTGGCAGCAACGATTCATGAGGCCTCAGTTAGCACTACCGGAGCCTCATCGGGACATGCGCCATGCTTCTCGCTCGATATGAATTTCATAGCACCGCTCTACTCCGTTGCTCATAGATGTCGCGATCCAATCATACGTCGGAAAGCGATATCTCTGCTTTACGCTGTACAACGCCAAGAGGGCATTTGGAATAGCATCTTGACAGCCAGAGTCGCGCAGAGATTGATGGAGATAGAAGAAGCCGGACTTGGTGAGGTTCGGAGCTGTAAGGATGTCCCTGAATGGGCACGCATAAGTGATGTCAGCGTCCGTTTCGATCTTGAAGGATGTCGAGGTATCGTAGAGTACAGTCAACAACGCAACCCATCGAAAGCCATGGGACGAATAACTGATGTCATTCAATGGTAATCCTCATCAATCATAGGGTGTCAAGCAAGTTAGTTATAAATCTAGGTTGATACCTAGGGTCGAGGGGCTGATGTTATGACTAGGCCGTTAGTCCACTCCATGTCCACCATATTGCGCAGCCGTGCATGAATCTTGAGCGGCTGAGAAAACCTTCACAGGCCTCTGACCGCAAAATACGGTCCGGTAGCATTCATGTGTCTACCGACACCACTCCATTCTACCATTGAACCGCCGCTTGATGGGCTACTTGGTGGAAGATAGGCTGCGATCGTGAACCTTGTGCACATTGACGAGCCAAAGGCGTGGGGATAAAGCCGTGTCTCTGCGCACGAAGACTAAATGCCCAAGACTGCGAAAGGTAAAGAATCACGAAAGCTGTGTCGATGACTTTGTGGTCTGAGAGAATAGACTGGTAGCTTACTCCGTAGAACCACTCTTACCAAGTGTTGCGGTTTTTTAAATCAAATGTATATTCCAGAAAGTGCAGACGTTCTAGAGCCATGCTTTAGTGATCTCGCAATCAAATGGCCGGGCGTCATGACCACCTGGAACCAAAGCAAAAGAAAAGAGGAGATTCCCTCCAGAGTAGGATTCGAGGCCGATGCCGTTCGGTCAAATTTGTAAAACCCCTTGTAGCCCTTCTTCTTGTGATACTCGTGATGTGAGGATATCAAAGACAAAGTGTCTTTTTATTATGTCGTTGGAACTTGAATGCTCTCTCTCATCTTGATTAAATTCAAAACTGTTGACGTTGTCAAACGCCAATGTGTGCTTAAACATTCAGGTCTTTTCATGTACAGAACTCCTAGATTGTTGTTCAGATTGAGTGTCGATGTGTGCTCGGAATCTCGGATCCTTTGTCTTGTAGTGCTGAAGGCAGATTCTTTAGTGTGAAGAGTCCTAGAGCTAGCCAACCAATTAGGTATTGGCATTCCTAAGGTAGTCAGAGCTTCTTAAGAAGACATCATTTTTGGATGATTTGGTTATGCGCAGTGCTGAAGCGCGAGCGCAATAGAATTCGTGTATTCAGTTTCGTTTAACACTGGTGTTAAGCTTAAGCACGATTAGGCCTACATGTGCTGGGGGGGTGCACTCGAGTACATGTAGCGAAGAGGATGTGTATATGCAATTGAAGGAAGTATACGACTAACTACTGCCCTCCAAAAGCGACAGTCCGTTGTCTTTGTTGAGTCTGCGCCCACCACTCACGTAGCAGCTCGAAGACTTCGGAATTCTTTGACAGTTTCTGCAAGGCTGAAGGCGTCATGAACCCCCCAACAGTCTTTGACATATGGGTCAGCACCTCGTCCGAGCAAGAAGCGCACCACCTCTTCACCACCGTGCGCGATCCGGGCTGCATAGCACAGCAAGGTCTCCCAGTGGTTGAAATCTTGGGTCTCGGTATCTAGAGCGTTAATGTCAAGCCCAAGCTCGTCCACGAGGTATTTCACCATCGCCAACCGAACGGACAGGCGTTCCGCGTCGCTACTGTGTGCAGCCGCGCTCCCGACGGCGCGATGCAAGTTACACGGACTCAGTTGAGCGCCTTGGGATTGAAGCGGGGTGAAGATGGCGACTGTGCGCACATCGGCAGCGATTTCGAGCAGCGGTGGGCAGTGATATGAGTCGGTGTGCCCGGGGTCTCCCACCGAGGCACCGTGGTCGAGACACCAACGCACGAAGATTCGTCGGCGCAGACCAGTTGCGGGAGATACTGGGCGCCCGAGAAGCCGTGGTCGGGATCGCTCTGGTTGATATTCCAGCCATGATGGACGAGGACCTGGAACAGTTGAGTCGATGGAGAAGCTGCTACTCTAAGAGGGTAAAGTGAGTCCACTTGAACGCTTTCCTGCTCGAGCAGGTATCGTACCACGTCAGATTGACCGTGGTAGACGGCTCTGCATAGACACCACCAGAGTGGTCTTCGTGATGTCCATTTGAGAAGGCCGTTTGTATTCCTCTCCACACTTCGGCAACGTTTTTTGTTTTGTAACCGTTATTTATTATGGCACGGCGGGATGGACTCTGGACCTGAGCTACGTCCGTAGCTGACTGGGAAGGGGAACTTCCAGGGAGCTCCATCGCAGAGGTCAGTTCATGGATTATGGCGATGGGCCAATTTTGGTATAATTCCGCTTAACCAGTCTTGATGGTAAAGGCGCAGGGGCCTCGCTATGTTCCTTCTCTTCTTGAGCAATAAAAGAGAGAAGAGTGTGAGCTTGTAGTAAAACAACACAGTAGACGGCAAATCTGTCAAAGTATGAAACTGTTGACCGAGACTTCGCAATCGTTGTTGTGTATTCTGAGAACAACGACTCACTTCGGAACGGTCGCCCTTAAGTTTCAGCGATTTTGACCACGGTGGCACAAAGATTCAGTTCTAATAATAATATGAGGATCTGCATTCCGGCTGTGAGTACGGAGTGTCCAGATCTTTACTTATCTATCAGTCGTGATTACATTGGCTAGTCCTTTGTTGTACGTACGTTGTCTTGGCTCTCAGCTCACTGGCCGAAGGCTATATCTATTTTGTCTCGACATCTACCTAGCACTACCAGGGTCATTTCTTCTGTTCAATCTATCGTGAGTGAAACGTTTCCGAATGTATTCATGTCCTTTAGGAAATAACGTGGGAACATCAAGGTTTCCCCTTCTTGAAGCCGGAGCAACGATCCTTCGAATCCTTTGTCTTGCAACTAACGTTCCAGAGGCTTACTACCATCGAAGGAGAAGGCTGAAGGTGGAAGAGCTCATGCAGCAACAGCCGTAGATATCCGTTGGCCGTATAACACAATAAATACGACGAAGGGCAGAAGCCTATATCGCAGCGACAACGAGGAGAAAGTTTGCTTGGCAAGATTCGGAGCCGAAAGTCGAGCAGATGCATTGACAGCGACACTCGAGGACAAAACCAGAACGGGTTGACCATGGTCAGTAAATTATCAGGTCGATGATGAGATCAAGTTCTCACACCTGCCATGTAGCCATATGGCCGATTGGCCCACCGTACCAGATAATACTAATAGTTTAAGATCTTGACTTGACTTAAATGGAAGTACAGAGTACCTACCTACCTTGCCTCAGGACCTCAGACGTGTGGGGCTAAGCCCCTACCGGGTTAGCGCTTTGCTTAGGAGTATTCCCGGCCCGATGCACGTTCCGGTCCCGTGCACACCCCACTTTACTACTTTCATCTTTCTTCAAAAATCAATTACAAATTCAATATGGCTTCAATTGAGGCAGCGCTTGC
>JAABUR0100003458.1_pt1 | contig 22129 bp, 21 predicted proteins | sample 5560091 | NCBI WGS metagenome assembly JAABUR01 (sample SAMN10711879, study PRJNA513375) | rock metagenome | isolation source: Antarctica rocks | place: Antarctica: Victoria Land, University Valley sud
GCACACTAACTATAACTAATTATATTAGTGCCGTTTTCAGTACGCTAAACCCGATACTATCTGTTACTAACCTTTCTAGGTTAGAGTGCGCGGAAACCCAGTGTGCGCGGAAACCCCCTGCATACGAGTAACAATCAACATCTCAACAACCACAGTAATGCAGCCGGGTTTCTTCGGGCAGAATACCGCCGTTACACATGCTTGATTGCAAGCTACATAAGCCGTCACCTTGGCCGTACTGTTACAGGGAAACCATCAACCAGACGGAAGCGCAGCAAAAGTCGCCCGATGCATCTTTCGTTCCTGCCGAGTTTCCGGTCCGTGCGGGCGTCAATCCTCGGCCGATGCGGCGTCCTGTCATGTTGGTGGCGTTAAGCCTGTCTTTTCATTGGCAAGAAACTACGAAGGTAGGTAGGTAGTTACCTTAGGTAAGTTAAGATTATCATGCGCGAGGCAGCAGAAAAAGAAAAGGTCGTTCCTCCTGGAACGAGGAACGAGAGTAAGGGAATGATATCAGGCGATCGGCATTTAGAAGGCTTCACACCAGGAAAACCGAGTCTTGCCGTTTCCTAAAAGGATTTGGTGCAAAGATATTCCCGCACTGAACATCAAAAATTGAGATACAAATCTCATCACAAATACGACTTGATGAGCTTATCATCAGAATTCACTCGCTATTCGCATGACGAGAGCATTTCGCTGATTCTAGTCCGTATTTTCCATTCCTCAGGATTATCTCTTATGTAGCATCGACTTCGTGCACGGCTCGACTTTTACCTGACACGCACGTGATTAGGGTCAGGATGACCGTCTGTGTCCGTTCCTGGGCTTAGCGTGCGGAGCGCGCGTTCAAATAAGCGACCAAGGGGACGCTAAGTCAATGCTTATACTCCATATGGTTAGCTCCCGTAATCCTGGGGCGGCAGGATTAACGACCAGTTTAAGGGGTAGTTGAGCGCTTCATCGGTTCCATTTGCATTTCTACATAGAATCTATGGGATAGATGCATGTTGTTGGTCCCAACAGCCATTGCAAAAGGAGATATCGCAAGCCTGGCACTTGGTCCTGGTCTGACTGCGTCGAACGCGTTTTGGATCGTTATTTGGGTCTAATTCGTTCCCAAATTGACGTCGCTTTTGCCCTCTTCGGCCTGCAATGCAATCGCCATTCTGGCATCTTTTCTTATCGCAGCCAATAGCTGTATGATCAACACCTTGCTGGGAGGATTGTCGGTTATCCTCCTCTTCCAGTGGGCAATTCAGCAGGGCTTCTATGAGTTGGTTGTGGAAGGTTGTATTCTCGTGGTGCCTTTTGCTGGTGTTATCTTGTTCCCAGATGAGATAGGCATTACCTATGGTAACTCCAACTATCATGTGTTGACCACGCATAGAAATTACGTCAGCAAATATACAAGCAGAGACAACGCCAATGAAGAGGAAGTTGCTGCAACATGAATAGAGTTGGCTGCGGCAGGTACGAGACGTAGTTCGCCTGTATCGCAAGAACAAGACAACACTAGATACCACGGACAGTGTAAGGCAATGCAAAGTCCAAAAAGGGCAACTACAAGTTGGAGTACCAATCTTCATACGCTGTGGTGGGGAGTAACTCAGTCATCAAGCTTGGATTCGAGTACTCCGAGGACGCCCAATGTCCCGAGTCCCAATCAAGCCCAAGCAAACCCGAAGATGCGCTAGGCCACCATGAGCTATGGCTTGACTCAGCAGGGGTCGCTGGCTCGGGCGATTCCATGTCGCTCATGGCCTTGGCGAAGAGTTGAGCTACAACCCGCGCCCCGGATACAGCCATGTCGCTGACCTCGGCAAGCATTTGAAGGCGACCGAGAGCCTTCTCTACCGCTTGCATTAATTTCCCTCGAGTCAGTTTGCCAACCTCCATGCCAAGAACGTAAGCGCTGTTTTCCCCTTCATCGACTGGGAAGTCTGCATGTGAACAGAGGTATAACAGAAGCACGGCGGCCTCGAAGGTGTTGAAGATGATGACGCCGAAGCGCGTATGGGAGTCATTAAACATGGAATGCAGAGCGGAGACGGCCTCCAGCTCTCCGAGTGCAGCCATAGCTAGCGCCTTCTTTTGCGACTGAAGCAGTACTTGCTTATATGGGGCTAGGCTTGCGACCTGGCTTGGCTTGAGAAACAGCAGCGGTCGGAAGTTCCAACAGATAGAATCGAAGATGCAAATGTGCAAGAGCTGTCTCTGCATGGCAAGCTTTGGAAGATGCTTGTCCCACTTCGTATCCGGCTCCAGAGCGAAGGCTGGTGGTAGGGTAGGAAGGTATTCGGCGCAGAATCTCTCGTATCTCTGTTCGCCCTGCGTCGTATCGTACTCGGAGTTCCGCCTTGACTCAAAGCTTCTCCAGAATCTGGCCAGCTGAACTTGCATGAGACGCTCTGTGAATATTTCGGGCGCACTAGCGTCGGTGTCCATGTCGCCAGTGTCTGGGACAAGGTGCATCCGTGGTAACGTCCCAGCAACCAAATTGTCGGGTAAAAATGGAACACGATCAAGTTGCCTGGACAGATGACTGCTCGTCAAATCATGTCAGTGATATTCTCCCACCAACAGTTTAGCGGCAACGCACCTGTCCAAGACATAGAGACTGCAGAAAATCCTTCGTCGCATCTCTTTCTCCAACTGCTGAGCGCCATCGTTCTCAGGACCAGGGACATCTCTGTGTATCCCAGCCTTCTGCGCCGCCCCACTGGCAGAGGCAATCCCTTCCCAGAATTTATCTGTTCGCCCCTCACACGAGAACTTTATTGCGGCGAATAAAGTGTGCTGGACACGGACCAGAGAGCCCTTCCAGTCGAGAGTAACACAGGTCTTGGCGAGACTGTCCCCCACATCACTGCATGCGTTGCGGATGTCAGAGAGGGATAGCCCGCCGATTCTATCGATGGTGTGGGAAGGTGATGGGAGAAACTGCGCTGCGTACGAACATATCCGAAGGATGAGAGCTGCAAATTCGATGTCGCCCACAGATAAAGGTCTGTCCTTGGCCCACCATTGCTGATAGTGCATCAAAAAATTGGGCGCGTGAATGAGCTGTTTCATCCTAATCCACTGAGAGTTAGAGTACGCTCTGCCACCGCCGACACGGAGAGCCAAGGGATAAAATCATGGAGTAAACATGGAGGACTTACCAATTCAGCTCAGAGACGAAGTATTGCACAAGGAAGTCAAGAACTTGACGGTGAGGCATTCGTTCAAGATCCCGCTCGATCATATCGATCATGTATGGCGATGCACCCTTATCGCTTGTATCCGCATCCCCTACACCGTTCGAACCCCACTGGGGACTCTGATTAGTTTCCAGAACATGGTATAGGTATAGAGCAATATCGTTGAACTCACCCTCCTGAGCAAAGCCATTGTGTTCGAGGTACTATCCTCAAAGTACCCAAACGATTCAACTAGTGCCGAGTGTTGATTGTATGAGCGGCTCTCGGAATCATACAGACCTACTAAGGGCGCATCTGTCTCCTGGATGCCAGCCTGTTCCCTGGAGTCCCGCGCATTTTCTAAAGCCTGACTATGACCCTCGTCCACCCGTGGCGGAGCACGCGAGGACTGAGCCACTGGTGGGGATTTATAGGCACATTCCTCCGGTCTTCGACGTCGTGTGCAGTGGTTGCAAGGGTACTGACGATTGCACTATTTAGGAGAAATTGCTTAGCACCGCCTACTGCAATTGGGGCCCTCTTACGCACCTTCTGCTTTCGCGTATAGCAGGAAATACATGTCGACACCCGGCGCTTTTGGCCGGCGTTCTGCATCGTGGAGGGTTTCCCTGTCCAGTGCAACGGCTCAGTTCAAAGAGGAAGGGGGTTTGGAGCTGTCTGTTCCATCTGAAGAAAGCAGCGAAGAGAGGGATCCGAACCACACAACAAACACAATTGACATCTCCCTTCCTACCGTGGGAGAAGAGACGTGCCTTATCTACTATTTAAAACCCCTGTCTGTGTAAGAGCGGTCTGCCTTTTAGCTGCATTCTTGTAAGGAGCTCAGAAAATCATCCAATCACTCATGAGGACGGACTGGGAATGTCGCTGACTGACCTTGTCGTCGCCGTAATACTGTGGTATCTGGGGGTTTTAATTGCCGACGCCGAAGCTACAGTTCGGGTAATCTTGCTGTGCTGACCAATCAACTTCCCGGTATTTGCAGATCGCGTTAACAATCAAAACCCCGAAGGGCCCGGATAGGAAAGTACGTACTTTCGGGTTAGTTTTTAGTGTGCCAAGCGAGCATAAGCGGAACAACCCCGCACCTCCCACATACAAATCTGGGCCTACCCACCGCCTCATCCCCATCAGAACTACTATTATCGATCGCTGCCTTCGTAAATTTTGAAGCTATTCAGATCACATGGCTCAGAGGTTTCAGTTGGTTTGTAGGTTCATCAAAATTCTTTACTTCCCCCCTTCTTCTGACACTACTGTATATAGACTGCCCCCGCAACTTCTCTACCTCTCATCGACGCCCTGAAGTCAGCGATATCATCTATCTTGAGCAACGCCGAAGCGATACGATCGATGAGAAGAGCGTGACTTTGATCTATGACTGTGCTCCCGAGATCCAGTTTTCTGAGTGGATTAGACACTGGGACAGGAACAACGCTGTCGCCCGAATGCAAGATCTACAGTACCTGATCGCGAGACGTCTTCGAAATTGCGTTGATGAAGCTTTCGATTTTTATCTTCAGCTTTCTTCTTTGCATCTTTGACCATATAATGCACTGTATTCGGCTTGAGATCTGAAGATTTTCCTATAGAAAGTAAAGAGTTTCTCGAGATTTCGCTCAGAACCGTTGCTGCAGATCTAATTGTCGAAGGAATTTGCAGACGATCATTTTAGTTTCAATTTGCTTTATTGATGAACAGATGCTCAGCACAAGCAAATTGGGTGTCAACAGATAGTCAGTGATTACCTGAGTTCAATGACGCGTATATCATCTGATTTTGGGTATCATATGTGGTGGTAGCAGTATGTACGGTTTGACGTGTATAGAGTTTCTCTGAACTCTGGTTATAACGAAGGTGGCAAATCAGCCAGACAGTTCCGTTAAAAGGCCCATAATGGTAAGGATCCATACAATATATTCGTTGCAAAAAGAGTTCCGTTATACGGAGTTCCTCTATAGCCAGAGAAGACTGTAGCTTTCATCTCTAAGTAAACCTCCTAGTATTTACCCTAATTTACTGTTACTCGCGTGAAGAAGCCTCACAGCCCCTTGAGTTACCAGATTCGAGATATTACTAGTACTTTCCCCGAGTCCTCAGCTGCAGAAACCCCTGCTTGGCCCTATATGAAATGTCATATGTCGCATCATGAGTAGCGAGAGCCTCTGGCACTTCCAGCAAGTCAAATTTCCACGTCAGCACAGCTGTCATAATCCTCATTTCGAGATGTGCAAGCCTGCGGCCCCAGCAAGCCCGGATGCCCAAGCCGAAAGCCAACTGCGGGTAAGTAGACCCATCGAACTCGAGCTCGCCGCTATTGTTCTGCACTAGCCAACGCTCCGGATCAAAAGCCTCCAAGTCCTTGCTTCCATAACCAGGGTACTGTCTCGCCGGCTTCGCGTTGCCCGACTGATGAGATGACGGCGAGGAGGAGAAGTCGGGTCCTTGGCAAACAAGAAGCACAACCGTGCCTTTCGGGATCCTGTGGCCCAGGCAGTATCACGGACTGCGTCGCGTGGGATGAGGAAGGCAGCACGCAGTCTCAACGTCTCCTCCAGCACGGCTTCGAGATATGGGGTTTTGGCATTAATGATCTCGTAAGCAGTGGGTAATCGGTTCTCCTGGACCGCTGCAGTGCAGACAGTCTGCAGCTCGTCGCGAAGCCTGGCTTGCACGGCGGGATAATCGGCCAGATACTTCAGGATCCAGACTAAGGCGGCGCTGGTGGTGTGCTGGCCAGCGATGAGGTTTCCGTACGCCTGGATGCAGTGATACCATATGTCAGTGAGAGCTTCGATTGTCGGGCATCATGACGAAAAGGCGATGGATCCTTACCTCATCTATCATGATTTGCTTCCCATACATAGGTTGACGACCCATCTTGACGGCCGCTTTTTCCTCCCGATACACCATATGATCAATGCCCGTCTTCGCCTCCTCGTCTTGGCGTGAGCGCTGAAGGGCGAGATCGATATGTTTGCGGATGAAGTTATCTTTGGCCACAAAGAAGTTTCTGTAGTGGGGGGACATGTAGCGCGCCCACCAGGAAACAAGCCCTGGAGGCCATTTGGTCGTATAGATGGCGGCCATTCTGTCCCCCACTTCAGTAAGACCCTGGGAAAACTCGTGCAACGGGGCCCGAGGGAAGGTGACGTCGTTGTGTTGTCCGACCGCCAGCTTCGAATGGTCGAGTTGCCGAACATATTGTATCTGTCGGCTAAGAGCTGAGTCTTGGAAATCGTCGCCGAAGTGGAAGGTCAAGATAACATCGAGGGCAAGGCTTTTCAGGTCTCCAAGCATGCTGAAAGGCCTGCCGTTTGCCAAATGAGTCTTGGACTCCCAAAGCTCTGTGAGTTTAAGCACTGAGGAGTGAATAGCAGGACCCGCGACATTGTGCAGGTATTGTGGACTCAGAAGGTCCTTCAGCCACCCGCGAGAGGTCCTCCAGTCGTCGCCGGTCATCATCCGGAGATGGAAGTCACCAAATAGAGGGAACCGATCGATGATGTAGGCTGACCGGTCGAAGTCGCTTCGTCCCATCAGCATCTCTCGAGTCTCGCCAACATCTGCGACCAGAACCACAGGTTTGGAAAAGGGCCCCATCAACGCCTGGCACAAGGGAGATCCTAGCTTCTCGAGCTGCTTGCTGCACCACCTGGCTAATCCATCCGGATCATCTTTGAGGGCTGGTACATCGCCCCATAGAGACTTGGCGGCCTTCGGGTCGCATGGGATGCCCGGAAGTGGTTTTGGGAGAAGCCATCGACAAAGTGCGTAAAGACCGGTCAAGAAAACGGTTACGGAGAAAACGGTCGGTAATACATGACCAGAGCCAACAAGTGTCTCGAAGGAAGACATGGTTGCAGAGGCAACTTATACAGTGTAGGTGTATGGATGACGGCTAGACTGGACTCGCTTTCTCTCCTGACCTGAACTCTGCTTCACCTTGCATCGCTCCCAAAGAAAAACGTCGTAGTATAAGTTATAAACCTATCGAATAAGGATTGGAGTGTGCATGATGCTGTCGACCCTTCCCTCCACGCGATTTGGCTCTGCCCCGATACAGAATTGGTAGTTCGTCCGACACATATCGGCCGACAAAAGTCGGGGCGAACATGCATGATGTCACTCCATGCTTGAAACGCCACGGCCAACGATCACGGCCTGGACAAGATGGCGGTGAGGTTGCAGGGTTTGCACACTCCACTAGCTTCTTCGTCAGGGTTGACCCGAAAAGCCGGCCAGAGATGCATGCAAGGATGTCTAGTGAAAGGAGCTAGGAAGGGAGCACCCAAAGCTATTCGAGATTTTTATGTCCTCGATGAGTTTGAGTAGCTAGAGCCGTCCCATTGGTCGCAAAGTCCGGTATTTTCGCCAGCAGCACGTCTAGATCCTAAGGAGTCACCATTCTTCGTGCGACCCGGGAGTATTGATGAAACGACCTTCGAAGATGCGCTCTTGGCTCTCTCTCAGAAGATTCTGACGACTCGGGGAAGCGGTCTAGGGCCAAAGGTGAGCGTGGAAGAGGGCAGAGAGCGCCCACAGCTTGGCTTCATACTCCGTACTTCACATCTCGTAAGTAGCCGGGCCTATCTTTACCATTAGGTATCAGACAGTATCACTCCCTATCGACCAGCCTCACTTGCCTCCAGTCTTACCTCTGCCGACCTGCCTCACTCACAATGAGAATTCGGCTCCTGCACCTGATATCAAAGCTGACCTCGTCGAATACGAGCTCGACAGCAACACCAAATATGCCTGTCTCTCCTACACATGGGGTTCGTCCCAGCTCACCACCGTCTTCAGCATCCTGTATGGCTACAGCCGTTTGTTGGAATACGAGGTCATATGGGGGCATATTGACATTTTGGTTGTTGTTGTTAGGAGGCTATCTAGGAGGTGGAAGGTGAAAACTCTACTAGCGGGTCCCAGCCCTACCAGCCCTATGAAGGCGGAGATTACCGTCTCCCCTATTTCCAACAGATTTGATGGGGTGCCGGAAAGGGTCTAGAATAGCGGATATAATTCTGGAATGAAAGGCACACTGTGATTGGTGGTTCAAGCACTTCCCGGCGGCACGAGTAATCGCTCGCCTACGTAGAACTAGTACATACTCGAATTTAGCCGCTTAAAGTTTCATCAACGACCAATGGGATGCATTATGTGCGTGGGCAGACAGCTGCTGCCTGAATCCTATTCTCTTATCAGAAACCAAGTTTTATCGCTATATAGACTGACGGTTGGCACTGAGACTTCTTGGCCGCCATAACATGAATACAACGCGTTATAACTTTCAACTTCGCTGCACTGTTTGTCTTCATCAGCGCAGCTCATTTGATTGAACCACCCACTTGTAGTCTACAAATCAACCGCTTCTTCAAAAACCCTCGCCGCTATGACCAACGACCAATCGACAACGTACTCCCGTGATGAGATCGTCTCCGAACTCACGTCATTCTACGAATTTCTCGTCGGACTGCATCTCCCACCGTCCGCCCTCAAAATCCCACCGCTAGGCGGATGGCCCAACCTCACCCCCGAATATCTCGCGTTCCTGAAGAAGAACGACACCGTCGTCGATCTCATCCAGCACCTTCCCTATGTAAAACAAGATGACGAATTCAATCCGTACCAGATCTACGAAACGACCTGCGCCGTCGACTACAGCGGGCGCTACTTTCAGAGCGCCGCAACTTTTGCGCACCCGAGCCCCGTTATTGCCGATCCCATCGAAGAAGAGACGACGATTCCGTCGCATGTGATGACTCTTGCGAGGACACCCGGAGGGAGGGATGGGTATTTCTTCTTTATTGACACGGAACGAGGCACGATTACGATGTGTGATTTCCAGGATGGGAGGCCATCGGCTACGAAGTTATCGCAGGTGGTTAAACCAACTCGCCTCTCGTTTGAGCTTCCAAGAAATGTGTCGTGAGAAGTGGTGTCGAAGGCCAATGCTGGGTTGTTTTGTAGGTAATAGATGACGATTCCAAAGAGGACTGGCGGACTTTCGGAACATACACCGTCAAAGAATTCTTCGAGATGCTGAAGGAGGAGTACAGATCACTTGAAGTGGTATGTGCTTTCGGATTATATCGCTGACGCGGGATGAGCACTTTAACGTCCCCGTGCAGATGCCTACCGAAGCAACGGATGTGAGAATGGTTTCCAGGTGCTCCAGATTCGATATGGATCGGTTGAAGGGTATTTTCCGTGCATATGGTTGGCCTTCGGAGAACTACAGGAAAGAAGAGTGTATGAAGAAGGTAAAGGAGGCGTGGGACGAGATCTTGGATGAATTTTAAAGGCGGTGAGAAGTCGCCTTTCGTTTATGGAGGTTTGAGGTAGTAGAGCGCACTAAACGACCGCCCTTGAGCTCTTGACATGCTCTTCGCTCGACTATTTTCCAAACAGTCTCGAAGATGACAGGTCTGTTTTCGCCAAGTATTGAAGTATGAACGAGTCACATTCGATTCGTAATTAAAGGGTATTCCAATCCAGTGTGCGAAGAATGTGGATATCCAAGCATTATCGTTGCCAACGCTCACGCTATGCATTGCTGAAAGAGCAGAGACGCCGTCGCCATACAAGTGAGACAGAACTAAACCCTATAGCCAGAGTCCCAACGCCAGTCCCAAACATCATTCCCTCCTAACCCCCTTCCAATGCCTAAAGCTGCCTCGATAGTAGGAGACAGGCTAGGATGCTGCTACCGTTGCCACTGGGAGCTCGGGGGAGGCCAATTTCAGGTTCTCGACCCTGATTCCTAGCGTCGTAGCTGCTCTAGGATTGATAGTAGGAATAGTTTCAACGTTTGTAGGGGGTGTCATAGCCGGGCCCTTTCCACTGATAACGAGGACTCCGTCTTCGTCTTCCAAGGCTCTGCGCTCTTTAGAGCATGTACGGTCAGCACATTGAACAATCTCGACATCTCGCTCTATCTCCTCGTCCGTAAGCCTGCGTGTGATATTAACATCACGGATCGCGAGGCCATCGTCGATAATCTCGAGAGCCCGCTTGGAAGGCGGGTTTCCCGGGGGTTTTTGGTTCCGGCCATTGTCGTCGTCGGGATGAGGCCGCTCCTTTCGATTCGGACCATCTGCCGCCTCTATCATCTCTTCCGGTGGAGGCTTTGCGTATAACGATCTTTGGTCCCGAACCTTGGATGGAGCGATGTCGTACCACTTGTCGTCTTTTAAGAGCGCATAGCCAGGGTCATTGGGGACGATGTCTTCCGGCCAGCACGGGTTTTCCCTGAGGCCCCAGTTGTTGTCCTGAGACGGCATCGTCGGCCACAACTTGTCGAACTGCATTTCAAAGACCGCTCGCGTGAACCTGGCCTCATACTCGGTGGTTGTGGTTGATTTCTCGTTCGGGCCCTTGTTCTTAATTTCCTTGCCCGGCTTCTTTAGCGAGACCAAATCTTCGTTTACTTGGCCTCGCTTAGGTTCCTTCTTATCATCCTTGTGGAACTGGCGATTGCCAGCTTCACCGTCGTGGTTAGTGCAGAACTGTCTCCATTCAGTATATGCCGCGCCGCTATTTTCAGAACCGGGAAGCCATCTAAACATCTGACCGAGATTCTTTTCCTTTGCGTCTGGCGGCATGAAGTATCCTGGGGGAAATTCGTCCGCCTGGCAACGAGGCTTTTGGTCATCTCCTTGACCTTGGAATTTGTAGGTGGGTTTGGTGTAAGCCATCCAACTTGAATGAGCGTGCTGTTGGGTCCACTTGCTAGTTGCGACGGCGTTCTCCCGCGCGTTGCTATCAACGCATGCAAACGTGCTCTTCGCCCAGTCGTAATTGTGGATCGCCGAATAATAATGGTAGCAGGCCTGAGGGTATTTTGAGCCGCTGCACGTCTCCGTGACCGTTTTGAGATCCTCCGTCGATTTCGTGATCTTTGTGACATGCTCGTTGTCGTTGCAATCGTTATCTGTGGGGAGGCGTATCAGTCAGTGTCAGAAGCACGAGAACCTGTCCCGAGAACATGAAGGAGGGGCTTACTATCTTTGCCGCCGGGTGCACGCCTTATCAGGTGTAGACTGTGGCTTGTGTGTCGTCTTTAGCGGATCACTGGTCTGTGGTGGATCAGTCTTTTTCGGTGAATCCTCTGGTGGATTCGGATCGCCCTTGTCGCCGGCTTTCCGCCGCCCTTTGGCACGCCCTTGGGAACATTGAAGCCTTTCGGCAGTACTTGAGGACTGACGCTGTTCATGATGTCGAAAACCTTTTTGAGGTCATCGGGAATATGAGAAGTTCCGCATGGGTTCAAAAAGTTTGAGAATGCGTCGAGGCCTGCATCGACTGCATCGTAAGACCACGTGGCTACTTTTGCGGCCTCAATACCTGCAACGGCTGGAAGTCAATATCTGCATGGTTTTCGGGATCGTGTTCTGCTTCAGCCTGATCTGACTTACTCGTTCCGCCATCTATTGCCTCACCAACTCCAGGAAGCGCCAATGCGCCAACCTCAACAATCAGTTTGACCGCTGCCATGAGGATGTTACATCCGACCAAGTGGGCCAATGTCAGCAACCGGTACAAGTGGGCATGATTGACTTGAAGATACCTCTGCGATTGTTGGCAATGCTTCTACAAAAGTCTCAGCCAATTGATTGAGGAAAGAATTGTTGCACGAGCAGTTGGCCGGTGCAACCTGAATAGAGCCTAACAGAACGAGTCAGCCGAAGTCTTCGGCTGTGTTGGAGAGAGCTTTAGAGCTGAGGGAGTTGTCGTTGGTGCTGCAATGCTTAAACTCAAACAGTCAGGGATGTTACACACCGCTATATTGCTCCCATTTAAGGTCTCCGAAAGCGATACAAGCTATTGCAGCCGTTCGGCCGGCTGCAACGGCATTAGCCACCTCGTCGCCGCAGACGTCCTTGCACTGCACGGTAGAGGTCGTTACGTCTGGTAGGTCGAAAACAACGCATTTCATTGAATTTCTTGCTCTGGCATCTGCTTCAAGGTTCGGATTGTCAGTTGAAGCCGGTGGCTGTGGCAACGCTGCAGAAGACTGTAAAAAGCCTCCTATGGTAAGGAGTGAGATAGTGAGACGCTTCATTTTTGATAGCTAGTAATCCTGACCAGCAGGTAGGTGAATATGAAATGCTAATGTTCAGATACAGGCAATATTCAAATACAAGTAGACATGATTCTGTTGCTGATAAAGTGTGTGATTGTCCTTCTGCCAAAGACGTGGGAGAGAAGGGCTTTTAAGTTACCTGAATTATCTTCGACAAGGCACTACTGTTGGCGTTAAGAGTATGGATGGGTGCCTTGAGGCTTGTTGGCATCAAGAGAAAGAATGCATTTCATAATGCTTGTTGCTTCGGCGCAGACAGTCGTCTGTCTCAAAGAAAAACCAACCCTGGACAAGGGTTGCGAGTGTAAAGAGAGTTTTATCCTCCAAGACTTTGAATAGTATCATCGAAGCAATGAGCAGGCAAAGGCCCGAAGACTCTGCCAACATACAGCCGCGCCGCAACGTTGTGTGACGCTGAGACTCTGAGCCCTGATGATGAATCCATCTTTCTAGAAAGTGGATGAGATAGAGAGCCAGAATCAAGTTGCAAGGCTTAGCACAAGGTGAAATTTAGCTTGGGTAGAACGGGTCCAAGGGAAGAGGTATGTTCAGCCTTGCTCAGAACAGACTTGATGCGAATAGGATCATCCAATGTTTCTGCGGGAAGTCTGAGGAGTCCTGCGACAGATCTCCCATCTCGATGCATCTCATCCCTGCTAAAGTAAAAGGAGCAATAGGAACAGTAGAGCAGTAATGGTATAGAAGCAGTGAAATTACACCGCGCACTAGCCTGCTTCGGCTAGCGCGGATATGTTTCGCACTTCGCACAAAACATAGATAGCTTTCTACGTACCTGGTAGAAACTACACCTTTGTGCACTTAGATTTACACTTCTTTAATCTCAAGGGTGATACGAGGGATCGTACCTTATAGGAGGTGAGCTGCAGCCAACCTCACCCATTCTCTCCGAGTTGCCGCCGAACGTGGGGAAGTTGGTTCTAGCTCAGTACCTGAGGCAGTGACACTGACATACCCTCTCATTCATCTTGGTCGTATGTTCGGAAGATTCATGCGAAACAGCAGGAATTGCGTTAAAAAGGAAAGTCGGTCAGTTGTTCTGGCTGCTACTGCTCTGTCATCTGTTCAACAGAAGCGCTGGCAGGCTCGTCTCTATCGACTGTGTATTCAAATGTTTCATGTTGAACGGCAGGATTTGAGAGAGAAACGAAAGTTGGTCAGTTGTTCTAGCTGCTATTGTCCTATCATTTATGCAGTAGAAGCGCTGCCAGGCTCGTCTACCTCGGGCTGTGTATTTTCAATGCTCGTGACAGTTAGCTTGAACAGACATAGATGAAACTGTTGGATATCGGATTTCCTCGCTTGCAGCAAATAAAGTCACGTTACTACTTCGTAGCATTATACAACCTCACTACCTTAGCGATGAAGTACAAAATTCCGACCTGCCTTGCTTTCCAGCTCATGATCGTACGAAATAGAGAGAAAAGGTCAAGGATGAATGTGGTGTCGAAAGTGGTAACAACCTTGTGGTCAGAAGGTGCCAGAACTGGTGGGGCACGGCTTCCCATAAAAACCGATCACGACAGCCATATTCAAGGCACACCGTAACGAAGCGAGAGCGCGAGGGCGCGCGTACGCTTTTCTGGATGTTAAAACACTTGGGGCGTGGTGAGCTCGCTCGCTGAGGTAGGACTCGGAAAAATACGTATGTTCAGTTGCCTCAGTACCTCAGACGTGCAGGACCTAAGCCCCTTCGGGTTAGCGCTTACTTCGTAGGCTCTGAGGCCCTGGGCAGCACCGCTTCCGTAGTAAGCAAAGCGCTAACCCGAAGGGGCTTAGCGGCCGCGCGCTTGAGATACCTTACACAGGCAAACTAAGGTATTTCTGCAGTATTAACCAACTTTCACTCGATGAAAATACATGTATTATACACTTCTCGATTCGATTAGTCAACTTTCATGTATCTCTTTAGCTGCTGTTTGCCTTTGATTAATTTTTAAGATTGACTCTAATCAGATGTGATAAGACTCGATCAAAAAGATTATTAGCAACGCAGTTGCTTCTATCGACTGATTTTGATCTCTTTTCACTAACTTACATTAATCTTAATTCTTTTCTTTGTAAAATAATTGATTCTTTTATCAAAGAGCTAAATCTATTACAGTTAATCATGAAAAGTGTTGAGATCATGTCTAGAAACTAATCAGAGTGCATACGTGACTAGAATGTTTGATCTATAGAGATAGCTATAACTAAGACTTTAAGAATACAGAAGAAAGAAGATACAAAAGACAAGAAGAACACACTCTATATAGTAGTTATTCAGATTGACGCTAGTCTTAAAGAAGACGTGTTGAAACATAAGAAAGATGTTGATTTAAAAGATGTTTATGACACAAAGAAATGTGTTTGTCATAGAAATCTGTTGATCATTCGTAACACAAAGAAGTGTATTTGTCTAGAAGACAATAGAAGTTGATTAGAAGATGCTAGAAAAGAAAAAAGATGCTGAGTCATATCTGAGTTAAATCTGAGTCAGATCTAGGTCAGATTTCAATTAAATCATTAACTAGTTTTAATCATTACACAGAGTACTTGCTAGCGTGCACTGCAAATTGATTAGAGCTTCAGTCTTGTTCAGCCTTGATACACTTCGTAACATTATTCTTCTCTTTGAAAATTCATGTTTGCATGAATGTAGTTCATTTGCTCACTTCTGTTGATAGTTATTTCGATATTTAGCGCGATTTGTTTGAATATAGTCTATAAAATTCATTCAAAACTTTCTCTGAGTCATTGAATTTCTCTTTATCGACATAGTATCATTTGTTGTCTCTATCTAGATTTGTTCATTTGACTTTGTACTGTATTAAATCTCAATAGCATCTGAAGTTCAATATATCATCTATCTTTCAGTGTTCATCGTCTTCAATAGCGATTGATCTGAGTGATTCTGAATGCTGTTCTGATAGAAAGTCTTCTGAATATGATTGCAGTAGCTTCAAGCTGAACATTGAATGCAGATGCTTCATGCTTATCAATAAATGAAGATGATAAAAGATCTCAACTTTGACAGTGATTTAATAAAGTTCTAGCTGTTTATTTTTTAAATCTTTGCATGATTTTGTTGTTTTAATGTTTCTGAAGAATAATCAAACTCAGTCATTTACTTCATAAATAACGTCTCATTTATGTTTATTGATTTGAGCTTCAATGATTTACTTCGTCTTTTTCAATTGCTGATGATCGAAAATAAGAAGCTCTTTCATTCAAATAATAATATCATTTGCTTTTCTAGCTTCAAGACGCTCACGAGTAGTTTCATAGTCAGTTGTATCTGAATCGAAACTCATTCGTGAGTGAAAACTCTTATTGAAGTAGAACGAAGTCATTGAGATGATCGAGAAGATATTGAAATTCTCGCTAAATTCTATCATTGATAGTCATTTTGCTCAGTTGTTCTGCATGTAATTGCAGTAAATTCTTAGTTCTCATTCAACATCTTGATTAGCTTGTTTTAATTAATCATTAATCTCAGAATGATAAGCTGTTGATAAACTAGCTGTGATCTTTAGTCGCTTGCAAAGACTTTTTCACATGATTGATATGAACTGAAAGTCTCTGTTCAAAACAATAGAACTAGATAGATCATGAAGTCAATAGACATTTCATAGCATGATTTAAATCGTTTCTTTGACTGAGATGTCATCATCTTTTCAATGACAGAAAACATAGTGACGTTTCTTGATGAGACAATATATGACTATGCAAATGATGTTATAATCTTTTGATAGAGATAACTCAGTGATGAAGTTCATAGCTATATCTTTTCAGCGTTTCTGTGAAATCAATAGAGAATGAAGAAGTTTATTAATGCTATCTTTAGATGTTTTACTTCGTTGACAAACATGACAGTTTTGAATGTAACGTCTAATCATTGCTTGATGATCTGATCAATAGTAGAAACGTTGAACTAGATTAATAGTTCTTCGATTTTCAGAGTGAGAGATGAAAGACTGATCATGAATTTTCTTTAGCAATTTCATATGCATATTCTCAGAAATTCATAGTAGGTCTTTTCTGAACAGAACGTCGTTAACGATCTTGCAGTGCTTCAATTCAGTGCTATGTAGCTTGAGCTTGTTATCGCTTATAGCTTGTTTATACTCATTGCAAAGCTCATTCATCTTGTTGATATCTTTTACTCGCTGATAGAGATCAACTTCAGATTCAATAGTTAGAATATTTACTCTATCAAGTGTCAGAATAATCTGATAGCGATCTTCAGTACGCTGAGTTGATTCAGAGACGTTGATCAGAGACATTCTGATTAAAGCATTGACTTTAATGTTTATTTTGTCTGATTGAAATATAATCTGAAAGTTGAACTCAAATAGAATGTCTAAATAATTGACTTGATGTCAAGTTAACTGTTTATTTTTCATGAAGATCTTCAGAGTCTGATGATTGATGAATATCTGAATGAATAGTTTAGTGCATTCAAGCTTGAGTCTTCAATGTTCAAAACATCGAATAATGACTAGCAATTTCTTGTCATAGATATGATAATTGCATTCAGCGAAGATCATGCTCTTGCTGTAGAAAGCTACTGAGTGAAGAACTTTCTCATCATCATACTGTGATAGAATTTCATCTTTAACGTAGTCAGATGCATTAATTTCTAGAATAGTTTGTCGTTTGAAATCGAAATGTCGTAGTATTGAGATCAAGCTGACTTGTTTCTTTAAATCATTGAAAGCTTAAACACAGACTTCATTTCATACAAAAGACATGTTCTTTCTAGTCAACTGAGTGAATGATTTGACTAGCTTCGAGAAGTTCTTAATGAAATGACGATAGAAGTTAATGAATCTTACGAAGCTTTGAACTTCTTTTAGATTGATTGACGTAACTCAGTTGACTATGACTTTCACTTTAATAGAATTCATACGAAGATCTTGTTCTGAAACTATGACTTCTAAGAAGATAGTTTCTTCTACGTTAAATTCGTACTTTCAAATATCTACTTGTAGATCAGCTTCTCATAAACGATTTAATATCATCTTGACATGTTGTCAATATTCTTGTTGAGTTTTGCTGTAGATCAGAATGTCATCTAGATAGACTTGACAGAAGTCATTTAGAAAGTCTCAAAGAATGTCATTCATATATTGCTGAAATGAGACAAAATCATTGATAAGTTTGAAAGATAACATCTTTGATTTGTATGCTTCTAAAGCAATGATAAAGATAGTGTAGTTCTTACTATCAGAATGCATTTGCAGTTTGTTGAAAGTCGAAATGATATCTAATCAAGTCAGATGCTTGCAATTAACTATTTTGTTGATCATCTCATTTATAAGTGATAGAAAATAGCGATTTCTTTTGATAATAGCATTGAGCTTTCAATAGTCAACGCAGAATCATAGATCTTCATTTGCTTTTAGAACGAACAGAACGAAAGAAGAATACGAAGCTTTGCTAGAGATTATAAATTCTTTGAAAAGATTCTCGTTCAGATATTCTCTTGCTTTCTGAAGCTTGTAGAGAGACATTCAATATGCTTGACAGCAAGATGACGTTGCGTCATTAGCAAGCTTTATCTTATGATCATATGAATGATGAGATGATAGCTTGTCTGCTTGAGCTTGATCAAAGACGTCTAGAAAATTCTGATATTTTGATGATAGCTTGACTTTAATATCTTCTAGATTCTGAGTCATTTCATTGACTGAAAAGATGTCTATGACATCAAGTTCACATTGAATATTGTAGATGATTTTTCTATCGATGTCTTCAACGAACATAGCAAAAATCTCTGTCTAATCTTTCTTTTTTCGTTTTACTAATGCTTGAAAAGAAGCGACATTTATGTTTTGAATCGAGAATAATTCTTTCTGAATGAATGAAACTGAGTGCTTGAGCATCTTAGAAATCTTGCTGTGAGCTGCTGAAGAGATCAAAGTTGATCGCGATCAACTTGAGTGTTTTATATTTAACGAGATCAAAAAAATCGAAATCGAAATATTTAATTGATCAGAAAATACGATAGTATCATGTCTCATGTTCAATAATATTTCATTTTTGTTCATTCAGAATTTGCTCAATATAGCTTCATGATGCTCAATATCAGCTATCAGCATTGACATAGTCAATTTCTTATGACTTTCGATCGTAAGATTGAGTAGAATCTTATGAGTAATAGTCTTTCTAGCTAACTTCTCATCATAGTCTCATATTAACTTCTCTTTTGCTAGTAATATAGATTGTATTTCAAGTTTCTGACATACTTTATTGATGAGCTGATCATGTATCAGCGTGTAAACGATGAAATCACTATCTATCAAAGAGCGAAGACTGAAAGAATTACTCTGAGAAATAAGAGAAGCATTGATCAGAAATGACTTTTTAAAATAGTTTTCTTTCAATAGAACTTCGATTTGACTGCACAAAGATATAATCTCTATCTCTTCAATAATTTTGAAAGAGATAATTAGTTTTTTGAATCAGAATCTGACTCAGAGTTTGATATAAATCGATCAAACTCATCATTTTCTAATGCATTAACTTTTGAAGCTCAATCAGAACACTCTTTAGAAGTATGATCTGATTTGTGACAAATGAAACAACTTTCAGTTTGTAGATCTGTCTCTTTGACGCTAGTTAAAGTTACGTCACATGATTTTGACAAGTCAATTGATATGATAACTTCGATCTTTCTATAAAAGTTCAATGAATCTCACTTCTCAGCAAAGATGACTTGCTTTCTGATCTTGATCAGAGATTTCTTTTCTTTGATGTCATTCATGACTCAATGCTTATTGTTCAAATGAATCAGATAATTATGAATTTCATTGAGAGATTCTGACTGAATCAGCTGACTACTTCAAGCTGCACGAAGATGATAGACTATCTTGTCTCGTAGATCAACGATTAATTGCTTTTCATGATACTTTAAATAGAAGAACAGACGTTGAAATATTGAATAGAAGTTGCTGAATTTGCTCTTTTCTTAAGAAAGATTAGCATACTTTCTTTGAAAGTTTGTCTCTTTGTCAGAATCATCATAAAGCTGAGCAAGTTCATCTAGTAGATTGTTGATCGTTGAATAAGAGTTCAATGAGTCTTGCTGACGTCTGACTAGAGTGACTTTGACTGCGTCTTCGCTGATTCAAGAATGAATGTAGACTAGTATAGCTTTGTCATTGTTGAAATGATCAATGTTGATTTCTAGCTTGTCACGAATCTTTTCTTGTCAATTATTTCAGATAGATTCTTTTTCATTAGTAAACAAAGATGAATTTGAAAGCTTTTGAAATCGCTTGAAGAAATTGAACAGAGTAGAAGAGAAAGAGGTGACTTCTTTAAATGATTGCAGTTGATGTTGCAATTCAGTCACTTGGTTTTGAAACGTCTGATTTAATTGATTCAAGCATTCTTTGACTTTATTCATTTTCTCGAAACGAGTCTTTCATATTTGTTCGCTTGATATCTTGTCAAATAGCTCACAAGCTTTCACGTTTAAATCTCGTTGAGTTCGAAGACTGTTTAAATCTTCTAGAAAAACTTCTGAGTCTTGTTTAACTCAGTGTTGTAGCTGCTTTACATTTTTTATATTTCATAAAGTAGAAGCTTCATAAGATTCATTGAAAGTTTGAAAGTGAGACAAAGAGTATCGATGTTTTCATACGACATTGATTCTAAGATATTTCAATATACGAAGTGATAGCTCAGAATAAATGACTGAATCTGTAATGTCAGAAGAATAAGAACTTTGATTATTCTTGAAGAAATTGTTCACAGATGATTGAATCATAGCGAAGAGTTGACGATCGAGCGAAGAACAATGCTCAATAGTATGTAGAAAGATTATTTGTTAAAGTGTTTAGTCTTCAAAGAAGAGTGTTGCTGATTTAAGAGAGTTTTTTAATGATTCTCAAGCAATCAAGATCTTAATTTCTTGATTCTATCAATTGATTTGAACTGATGCTACTGACTGAGCGATAGATTCTCTAGCAATTATATGATCATATGTTCTCGTTGATTCTATTGATTTCTTGATGTTTGTTCTGTCTTTTGATGTTATCAATCATCAGATACACAAATTTCTTTATACTTGTTTCGTTGTCAGTCGAGTGAATTTGAATGAGTAATAAAATCAGTATCATGTGATTAATGAATTCTTAAAGTAATGTTGAGATCATGTCTAGAAACTAATCAGAATGCATACGTGACTAGAATGTTTGATTTATAAAGATAGCTATAATTAAGACTTTAAGAATACAGAAGAAAGAAGATACAAAAGGCAAAAAGAACACACTCTATATAGTAGTTACTCAGATTGACGCTAGTCTCAAAGAAGACGTGTTGAAACATAAGAAAGATGTTGATTTGAAAGATGTTTGCAACACAAAGAAATGTGTTTGTCATAGAAATCTGTTGATCACTCGTAACACAAAGAAGTGTGTTTGTCTAGAAGACAATAGAAGCTGATTAGAAGATGCTAAAGAAGAAAAAAGATGCTGAGTCATATTTGAGTCAAATCTGAGTCAGATCTAGATCAGATCTCGATTAAATCGTTGACTAGTTCTAATCATTACACAGAGTACTCGCTAGCGTGCACTGCAAATTGATTAAAGCTTCAGTCTTGTTCAGTCTTAATACGCTTTGTAATAAAAAGTTAAATCTATTACAGTTAATCATGAAATCTTGAATGTTCAACTTTTCTATTCAACTTTGTCTTTACATTGCTTCACTTTATTTGTTAAAGATCAGCATAGAATGAGTCATATGAGTGTCATTTAACTAATAAATAAATGCTAAGAAAGAAAAGTATTTACTACAGAAAAGAACTCAATTCTTATATGTATGTTTCTCAGCTCTGTGCTAAACTCAATTGAATTGATGTCTTACACATATGATGCAAAGTTTCAATGACATCACTTCTAGATCAGATTCTCACTAGATTTAATCAGAATGAAATCAGACAAAGATTAAATGAAGAATAAATGAAGAATAAACAAAGACTAGAATTGTAACATTATTCTTCTCTCTTTGATTATTCATGTTTGCATGAATGTTATTTCTTAGTGCGCTTTTCTTGAATATTTGATATAAAAGTCATCAATCATCTCTTGAGCATTCATAAATTTATCATCATCAGCGTTATATTAATTGAGATCATTGTCATAGTTCTTTCATTTGACTTGATATTGAAGTCATCTTTGATATCATTGAAAGTTTAATATATTGTTGATTTTTTATTCATCTTTATCATTTATTATTATTGACTTTGAGAATTCATTCTTTTGATCAGACAAAGAATCATTGACTGCAGAATGAAAAAGCTCTGAATGAAATACATCATGTATATGCATAGTGTCTGATAGTTTCAATTTATAGAAAAAGTCAACAAAGTTTATGATCTTGAATGAATCAAGCATCTTGTCATCTAGCTTCTTGAAGAGTCTCACTGTAATAATGTTTCTTTCGTTCAGAAACACTCTTGATTTAATCTTATAATTGATTTTCTTTTTATGCTTATTAGTGTTACGAGCGTATCAAGGCTGAACAAGACTGAAGCTCTAATCAATTTGCAGTGAACGCTAGCGAGTTCTCTGCGTAATGATTAGAGCTAATCAGCGAGCTAGCCAGATATGACTCAGATATGACTCAGATATGACTCAACACTCTTTTTCTTTCTCAACACTCTTTTCTTTCATCAACATCTTGTTCATCTACATCACATTCTTCTCATGTCACAAACACATTTCTTTCGAGTCTAGCGCAGTCTCTGAACATTACATAAATAGAAGCTTTTGTATCAATCTTCTTCTGTATTCTTAATATTCAGTTATAGCTATCTCTAAAGATCAAGCAC
>JAABUR0100003463.1_pt1 | contig 22094 bp, 25 predicted proteins | sample 5560091 | NCBI WGS metagenome assembly JAABUR01 (sample SAMN10711879, study PRJNA513375) | rock metagenome | isolation source: Antarctica rocks | place: Antarctica: Victoria Land, University Valley sud
GGTAGCGAGTGCTGCCGATGGGCTCGCCAGTCTTCGCGTCGATGGTGGCGAAGGCTGCCTCGGTTCCAGCGTCCGAAGCAGAAAGCGCGCTCCTGAACAGTGAACTGAAAGCCTCGCGGTTCCCGGCCGGGTTCGCTGGCATCCAGCGCCAGATGCTTGGTTCCTGGGCAGCCTCGAACAGTCCTTCCTCGTGTTCCGGCCTCAGCGGCTCCAGGCGCACCACCCCACCCTTCAACACCATCGCCAGGTCTTTGTACGCGCTCATTCCTCCTCCAGCCATTCTGTGATGAACCTGTCGTTGGCGTGGATGTCTACTTGCCGGAGCAGCCCGTCTCCCGAGTTGACGAACTTGTGCGGCACCCCGGCCGGGGCAACCAGGATCTGCCCTCCCGTCGCCACGACCGTGTCCTCGCCGACCGTGAAGGTGGCACGGCCTTCCTGCACAACGAAGATCTCCTCGTACGGATGCTTGTGCAACCTCGGACCACGCCCGGGCAACGCCTCGACGAGTATCAGCGATATGTCGCTACCGTGAAGATACCCCTCGAACTCGCGCGAACCACCATCCAGCGGCAGCTCGCTCCAATTTACGACCTCCGCCACGCCAACCTCCTCGAATCGTCTGCCCGCCTTCCATCCTAAACTAGAGCCACATTGGTCTTTACGCAAGAACCATTTTCACCTATTTTGTTGGTGCCATTTGTGGGAGGTGAGGTTTGATGTCGAAGGTTTCCGGGTCCGTGCCGTTCGTGGCGGCGGTGGATCGGTCCTCCAGAGTGCCACTGCATCGCCAGCTCTACGATGGTCTGCGCGGGGCCATCCTTTCTGGACGGCTCGCCGCAGGTACGAGGCTGCCCTCGACGCGGGAGCTTGCCGCCGGGCTCGGGGTGTCGCGCAATACGGTGATGGGGGCGTTCCTGCCGCTGCTGGCCGAAGGCTATCTCGAAGGCAGGGTGGGGTCGGGGACCTACGTTGCGAAGTCTCTGCCGGAGAATCTGCTGCGCCCGGCTTCGGGATACGACAAGGACAGCGGCGTGTGGGTTCAGGCCGTGAGATATCTAAGCGGGGATGTCTCCTGGCTGCGACGCCGGCCACGGACACCAGGGATCTCGGGCCGCCGCGGGCTTTCCGGCCAGAGGTTCCGGCGCTCGCGGAGTTTCCCTGGGAGGTATGGCGGAGGCTGGCGAGCCGGGCGTGGCGGCGTCCGGCGGGGGGTTTGCTCGGGTACGGAGACCCGGCCGGGTACAGGCCGTTGAGAGAGGCTATCGCAGTTCATCTCGGGGCTGCGCGGGCTGTGCGGTGTACGTGGGAACAGGTGATCGTGGTCTCAGGCTCGCAGCAGGCTCTCGACCTCGCCGCGAGGGTGCTGCTCGACCCTGGAGATCTAGCCTGGGTCGAAGATCCCGGAAACATGGGCGCCCGCGGCGCCCTCATCGGGGCCGGGGCGCGCCTGGCCGCCGTGCCGGTAGATAGGGAGGGCTTGAACGTCGCCGCAGGCGTGGAGCGCGCGCCCGGCGCCAGGCTCGCTTACGTCGCGCCGTCGCACCAGTATCCGATCGGGGTGACCATGAGCTTCGCAAGAAGGATGGCCCTGATCCGCTGGGCTGCCGAAGCCGGGGCGTGGATACTCGAAGACGATTACGACTCCGAGTACCGTTATACGGGCCGTCCCCTCGAAGCCTTACAGGGGCTGGACCCTGAAGAGCGCGTCGTTTACATAGGCACCTTCAGCAAGGTCCTCTTCCCCGCACTGCGCCTCGGATACCTCGTCGTTCCGCCAGATCTTGTTGACGCCTTCACCGCGGCCCGCGAACTGACCGACAGGCATCCACCTACCGTGGAACAGGCGATCCTGTCCGATTTCATAACAGGCGGCCACTTCGCCCGTCACCTTCGCCGGATGCGCCTGCTCTACGCCAAACGCCAGGCTACCCTGATCGAAGCAGCGGATCGCGAGCTATTCGGCCTTCTCGACGTCAGGCCAGCCGACGCCGGTATGCACCTCGTCGGGTGGCTCCCAGAAGGCGTGGACGACCGCGAAGCGTCGCGGCACGCCCTGGAAAGAGGAGTCGAGGCGACCGCCGTCTCACTCTACGGGACCGCGCCGGACAAACGGGGAGGGCTCATGCTTGGCTACCCGGCTGTGGACGAAGATGAGATACGCGCCGGGGTGCGCCGTCTTGCTTCGGCCCTGGAGCACATCTGCTAGATCCCTGATCCATTCGGAAAGATTGTCTTATTACATCAGTACGTTATAACACTGGTTGCTAGCCAGATCGTCGAACACCTGGCGTCACTGGTTACTGTCGTGGTCGTCCAGCCCGAGGGCCGCACGGAATATTTCCCGGCTCTCCCCTCGAAACAGGGTCCATGCAATCGTCAGATCGCACGAGGAATCCCCCACCCCCGAGAAATCATGTGTTGATGTCAGCGAGGATTTCTTCGACGGTGCGCTTCGCTAACGAGACAAACCCCGGGTTCGTCTCGCTGTAGTACGGGATGATCATGGCCGCCTGGTGGAGTGCGAAGCCGCGCGCTCGGTTCCAGGTGCCGTCGTCGACATCGAGGGCGCTGCGAAACGTTCCTCGTCCGGTATGGCCGAATACGCTCCACGCGGCGATCACGTCGGCGGCGGGATCACCGACCCCGATACCTCCGAAGTCGATGACCGCGCAGAGCCGGCCGTCATGAACGAGCAAGTTGGGCCTCAACAGGTCGGCGTGTATCCACACCGGCGTTCCTTTCCACTCGGGCGCTTCGAGTGCGCACTCCCAGGCGGCGATGGCCGCACTGCCGTCTATGATGTCCTGCGCCGACTTGATCGCCGAGCGCGTGACGGCATCGAGCTCACGGAGTGGCTTGCGCCCGCCGCGAGGCGCCCCGACAACGGGATCTATTTGGCGCAACTCGACTACGAACCGCGCGAGATCCCTGGCCGCCTGACGTTCATCGTTAACGAGCTCGTCCGAATACGGCTGGCCGTCAATCCATCCGTAGATCGCCCAAGAAAAGGGGTACGAGCCCGCAGGTTGGCCCTTCCCAACCGGCTCGGGGACCCGCAGTGACAGACGTGGAGCGAGCTTCGGGAGCCAGTGCCACTCCCTGTCCAGATCCTGTGTCCACTCCCGCACGCGCGGCAGGCGCACGTAGAGGTGGTCGCCAAGCCGGTAGATGGCGTTCACCGTTCCAGTCGACTGAACCGCGCTGATCGGCAGGTCTGCCCACCGCGGGAACTGAGCGGTGAGCAATCGGCGCACGAGCGATACGTCTATGTTCACTTCGTCTTCGTGCATCTTTCCGGCGCGCATCGGATCAGCGTCCATAAACGGAAACGACGTTGTGCCTGCCGGTGAACGGTTCACGGTTCCAGCCGTCCCAGCGCTCCTTCAGGCGCAGACCGGCAATCCGCGCCATCAGGTCGAGTTCGGCCGGCCATGCGTATCTTTGGGAGACCGGGTTCAGGCGCACGCCCTCGCTCGACAGGGACACGTGGCTTTCGTCGAGCATCTGCGTCGCCGGGTCGTGACGCAGTAGATCCAGCTTCACCTCATTGATTTCGATGGACTCCGCATCAACGTACTGGTCGTCGCGCAAGCGGTAGAAGGACGCGGGCGAGCCTGCCTCGATGACGAACGAGCCGTCGCCGGTGAGGTGGGCGGCGACGTTCTCAAAGCAGCGCACCTGGTCTTCCTGAGTCAGCAGGTTGAACAGCGTGTTGAAGACGACGTAGATCAAACGGTAGGCGCCCGGGACCGGCACATCGGCGAAGTCGCCGATAGTGACCGACATCTTGTCACCACCCGGCCTGGCGCGCAACCGGGCGACCATCGCGGGTGAGAGGTCAATGCCGTCCACCCGGATTCCCCGGGCCGTGAGGGGAAGCGCGATCCTGCCCGTTCCAACGGCGAGCTCCAGCGCGGGGCCACCACCCGCCAGCCTCTCCAGAAACGCGACGGCCGCGTCCTCGTCGCCGCGTGGCTCTTCGTCGTACCTTTTGGCATCATCCTCACCGAAACTCATGATCGGCTCGTAGTCCTTCACCGAAACCTCCTTTATGTCAGGCCCGCCGCGAGACGTGCAGCAGGTACTCTTTGCGGTCGAGCGGGTTGTGGTCCGAACGCGGGCGGGTTGGGACCGTGCCCCTGACTGGCTCGTAGTGGTCGTCGAAATCGCATTCGAGCACGCCTTCGCCACGGGTCAGCGCCGGAAGCTCTTGCTGCAATTCGTGTACCCGGGCAGCCGGTATCTCACCCTCAAGCAAGTACGATGTCTCCCGTAGTTCCTGGCTTTGCGGTACGGCGCGCAGCCGCACCAGCGTGGGCATCGCCGTCCCGAATGTGTCCGCCGGGATCTCGAGGTGGAAGCGGTGCATCGGTTCGTACACCCTGGTTCCGGCTCGTTTCAACGCGCCCATCAAGATGAGCGGTGTCAGGTTGCGGAAATCCTCCCCGGTACTCGACATGCTCTTGCTGAAACCCTGATGAGCATGGCTCTGCCGCGGCGCGTACCCGGAATGCGTCATCGTGACCGTGCAGTCCGTTACCTCCCATCCATGGAGTCCTTGACGCAGCGTCTCTTTCACGGTGTCCTCGACGGCCTTGAAGAAGGCGTGCGGCATCGTTCCGAGAACCTCGCTTGCCAGCCGGAATTCGGCGCCCGTGTTGTCAGGGGCAGGTTCGATGCGCAGCCCGACCGTTGCGAGGAATGGGTTGGAGTCTGCGTAGATGAATTCGACAGCCTCGCCGGGGCTGATGGGCCGTTCGACGCAGATGGTCGTCGTCTCGCGGAATGAGACTTCGAGGCCGAAGTCGTTCGCCAGCGTCGCCTGGATAACCTCCTTCTGAACCTCGCCGTATAGGGAGACGAATAGTTCCTGACGTGCGTCGTCCTGGCGAACGTCGATCAGGGGGTCCTGCTCGGCGAGCTGGGTGAGCGCGGTAAACACTACGCCTTTGTCTTCGCGGTGATCCGGAACGACGATAGTCTCCAGCGTCGGCGGGGCGAAATAGTGGTCCGCCGAGTTCGTTCGCGCTTTGCCGAGGGTGTCCCCGACGCGGATTCCGTCCAGACCTTGCAGCTTCCCGATACGGCCCGCCTCCACGGACGTGCTCTGGATGGTGGAACCGCGCTCGAAGACGCTGATCGCGGTGACCTTCCCTTCGCTGTCCTCGCCGAGTTGCAGCCGGTCCCGAACCCGCACCGTCCCCGAGAACATGCGGACGTACGAGATCTTCTCCCCCGCCGGACCGCGCTCGATCTTGAATACCGTGCCCGAAACCGGTCCATCCCCATCGCCTTCGGCGGCGGGCAACATTTCCGTGATGCCGGAGATCAGGGGCTCAAGCCCCGCGCCAGTGACCGCCGACCCGAAGTACACCGGATACACCAGCGCCCGTCCGGTCTGCGCCGCAAGCTCGCGGCGGATTCGGTTGTACGAGATCGTGGTTTCATCGTCCACGTATGCGGCGAGAAACTGATCGTCGTGGTCGGCGAGTACATCCACCATCCCCGAAACAAACCCGGAGTCACCCGCGTCGAATGGTGTGAAATCGGTGCTGCGAGTGCCAGGCCGGATGGCCGCTCCCATCGGGATGATAGCGGCGGTTAGTTTTTCGGAGATGCTGTGGAGCAGACCCTCGTACTGCGCGCCGGGGCGGTCGATCTTGTTCACGAATATGAGGGTTGGGATGCGCAGACGCTGAAGCGTCCGCATCAGGATGCGGGTCTGCGCCTGCACGCCCTCTACAGCCGAGATCACGAGCACCACGCCATCGAGGGCGCCAAGCACACGCTCGACCTCGGCTATGAAGTCAGGGTGGCCCGGAGTGTCGATCAGGTTGATCGTAACGTCGTCCATGACGAACGACACCACGGCGGATTTGATGGTTATGCCGCGTTGCTGTTCCAGCGGCAGCGAATCGGTCTGGGTACTTCCGTCATCGACGCGACCGATCTCGTCGATGACACCGGCGGCGTGGAGCAGCCGCTCGGTCAGGCTCGTCTTACCGGCGTCTACATGCGCCAGAATCCCCAGGTTCAAAGTTTTCACAAAGCGTCATGTCCTCAAGATAGATGGAAATATTCCCCTGAATAGACATGTACGCTGGGCGCATCTTCTTCTCCCTGGTCAGACTTCTGTTGCCGGAGACAGTTTAGCAGCAGGCCGCCCCCGCGGGTAATGGATTCAGTTGATAGGTTGGCGGATCAGGCAGAACTGGCGGGTTCGCCCACGTACTCGTGCCAGGGCGTGAGGATTTCGCATCCATCCGCAGTCACTGCGATGGAGTGCTCGTACTGGGCGGAGAGATTCCCGTCTTCGGTGACGATGGTCCAGCCGTCCTTCATCAACCTGATATCGGGCGAGCCAGCGTTGATCATCGGTTCGATGGTGAACGTCATCCCCTCGCGCAGGCGCATCCCGCGCCCCCGCTGCCCGAAGTGGTTTATGTGAGGCTCCTCGTGCAGATCGCGGCCGACGCCGTGCCCGCCAAGCTCCCGCACGACCCCGTATCCATGACTTTCGGCGAGCTCCTGGATCGCCGCCCCGACGTCCCCGAAACGATTCCCAGGACGCACCTCGGCCACAGCAGCCTCCAGGCACTCCTTCGACACTTCAAGGAGCTTCGCAGTCTCAGGAGAAACCTTGCCGACCGGGAACGTATAACAGGTGTCGCCGACCCATCCGCCCAGAATGGCCCCGATGTCCACGCCGACTATGTCACCTTCGCGCAGCTTCCGCCGGCCCGGTATGCCGTGGACGATCTCCTCGTTCACAGCCGTGCAGATGGTGGCAGGGAACGGCGGCACGGATGGGTTTGGCTGGTAGCCTTTGTAGACGGTCTGTGCGCCTTCGGCGACTATGAATTCTTCGACCAGACGGTCAAGCTCGCCGAGCCTGACTCCTGGACTGATGTGAGGTTGGATCATGCCGAGCGTGCGGGCGACGAGGTCTCCCGCACGCCGCATGGACTCTATCTCGCTCTTGCTGCGAAGTACGATCATGGATATCTGGGATCAAGGTAGCACATCCGCCCGGCGCCAGAAGCCAGGTGCCGTATGAAATGCTAACGTGTTCGGCTGGGTATATGTGTGGGGCAGTGGGGAATTCAGAAGGAAAGGAGCGGCAGAGATGGCGGAGCACAGGACCTCAAAAGGGCCGATGGCCTATCGGGATCGGGGTGAAGGCGCGAAGGACCCCATCGTCCTGCTACACGCCTTCCCATTGAATAGCCGGATGTGGGAACCACAAGTGGAAGCGCTCTCGGAAGAACGTCGGATCGTGACCCCCGATTATCCCGGCTTCGGCAGGTCGCCCCGCACGCCAGCCCAGCCTGACGTCCGCTACTACGCCGAAGGAGTACGCGCCCTCATCGACCGCCTCGGCCTGGAGCGCGTGGTGCTCGGCGGCCTCTCGATGGGCGGCTACTTAGCCTTCGCGTGCCTCAGGCTCTTCCCCGAGCGGATATCCGGCCTCGTGCTCGCCAACACCCGCCCCGACGTGGACTCGGAAGAGATGCGCGAAGGCCGCAAGGAGATGGCGCATCGCGTCTCCAGGGAAGGAGTGGCGATCCTGACCGAAATGATGATGCCCCGCCTCCTCGCTGAACAGACGCTGAGAAACGAGCCGGAGATCGTGGAGAGTGTAAAGGGCATGATCCTGGAGTGTTCCCCTGACGGCGTGGTCGCGGCCCTCGGGGCGATGCGGGATCGCCCGGATTCCATCCCGCTACTGAAAGAGATCCCGGTCCCCACCCTCGTCATCGGCGGCGAAGATGACGCGGTCTCCACCCCCGAAGTCATGGGCGAGATGGCAGATGAGATTCCTGGCGCCAGCCACGTCACCCTCGCTGGCGCGGGCCACCTCTCTAACCTGGAAGATCCGCAGCGGTTCAACGAAGCCATGGAAGATTTTCTGGCCGATCTGTAGTCAGTCCTGACTGGTTACTCTGGCCTCGATATTTCGAGTAGAATTCCTGTCTGTGACCACGGTATTGCACATCTCGGACCTCCATTTCGGCCGCCCAGCGGTCTCGGAAAGGCTGGAGGCCCTGAAGGTATTTATCTCGGAGATGGCACCAGACGCGGTGGCGGTCTCGGGCGACCTGACCCAGCGTTGCACGAACGCCGAGTTCGCCAGGGCACGCGGTTATCTGGACAAGATCAAAACGATCTCCCCATACATAGTCGTCCCTGGAAACCACGACATCCGCTGGCTCGGGGCCGTGGCGCGCAACCTTGGCTTCGCGAGCACGCTTCGCCGCAAGGCCCACGATTTCAAGTACTCCCGCTATACACGGTACATTTCGCGGGACCTGACGCCCTCGCTGGAGGTTCCCGGCGCCGTGATAGCCGGGCTGAACACGGCCCATGGAATTACCAGGGGTTCCTTCACCACGCGTCTAAAGGATCTCGGGGTCATAGGCCACGTCCGCCACAGGGACATCGAGCGCGTCAGGGAAGCATTCTCGCGCGCCGCCCCCGACGCCGCCCGCATCGTCATGATCCACCACAACCCGGTGCGGGGTGAGATCTCACGCCGCCACGGTCTCGCCAACACCAGCCAGGCCCTCCACGCCTTCTCGAACCTGGGGGCCGAGTTGATCCTCTGCGGCCACGATCATCAGGAAGCAGTCCACGCCGTAGAGGAGACCGAACCCGGCCTCGTGGTCTCGACTGCGGGCACGATCTCCAACCGCCTGCGCCCCGGACGCGCCTCCAGCTTCAACCTCGTGGATATAGATCAGCACAACCTCCGCATAACAACCTATCTCTGGCGCGATCCTGAAGGTTTCTTCCCCTCAGGCGAGCGCTCTTTTCGCAGGAAAGTGGCGACCGAAGCCTAGTCCTTCCCCGCTCCATATCGACGGGTATAATCTGCGCGACACCGCCCCCGGAAGAAGGAGCCACACCCCACATGTGGAGCAGACTGACCCGCGGCGGCGACGGCCTACCCCGCGAGAAGGTTGACGCCATCGTCCGCCTCATAGACCAGTATCTCTCCGAAGAAGCAACCCTGCGCAACCTCCAGTCAGACAAACAAACCATCCACCCCCGCGACCTCCCGCCAGACAAACGCGAAGCCCTCATCGAAGATATCTTCGAGATCCTCAAGGACGAACGCAAGAGATAACCCAGGGAAAATCCACCTCTCACATCCCCGAACCCAACTCTTCTTGTATAGGGCAGGGGGGTATGCTAGGATAGCGTCCGCAGGCTAGTGGAGGCGGACGTATTGGTGGATATTCAGTTCGAACGCATAGAACTTCCGATCTCAGGGATGACCTGTGCGGCGTGCGCCCGGCGCGTCGAGAAATCCCTCTCAGGCGTGGATGGCGTCGCATCCGCAAACGTGAACTTCGCGACGGAGAAAGCTGCCGTTGAATACGACCCGGCTTCAACAAAAGCGGATGATCTGGCCAGGGTCGTCGAAGGCGCAGGGTACGGCGTCGAGACGCGGAAGGCCAGCTTCGGTGTAACCGGGATGACCTGCGCGGGCTGCGTGGGACGGGTCGAGAGGGCGCTCGGGGACGTGCCGGGCACGCTGAAAGTCAACGTCAACCTCGCCACGGAGAAGGCCGCCGTCGAGTACGTATCTGGTACTTTGGTAATGAAGGATTTCGAGGCAGCCGTGGAGGGTGCGGGATACGGTGTGGCCCAGACCGGGGAGGAAGGCGAAGCATCTGAGGATGCACGCGAGCGGGAGTACGCTGGTCTTAGGCGGGATCTCCTGGTGTCGGCGGCGCTTACGGCCCTGATCGTCATCGGGAGCCTGCCGCATATGCTCGGCTTCATGGTCCCCGTGCCCGTGACGTGGCTGAACCTCGGGCTGCTCATCCTCACGACGCCTGTGCAGTTCTGGGCCGGACGGCGTTTCTACAGGGGGGCGTGGGGCGCACTCAAGCATGGCGCAGCTGACATGAACACCCTGGTCGTGGTCGGGACGACTACCGCTTACGTGTACAGCGCGGTGATGGCGCTCGCGCCGGGGCTGTTCGCAAGTACCGCGAACGGAAGCTCCGGCGTCTACCTCGACACGTCCGCGCTCATCATCACGCTCATACTGCTCGGGCGACTCATGGAAGGCCGCGCCCGTAGCCGCGCCAGCGACGCCATAAAGCAACTCGCTGGACTCGGCGCCAGGACAGCCCGCGTGGTGCGGAACGGTGACGAGATGGACGTGCCAGTCGAAGATGTCGAGGTCGGGGATGTGGTGGTCGTCCGGCCTGGTGAGAAGGTGCCTGTTGATGGTGTGGTTGTGTCCGGGGAGTCGGCTGTGGACGAAGCCATGATCTCGGGCGAGTCGATCCCCGTTGACAAGCGGGCTGGTGACGGGGTGATCGGGGGCGCCATCAACACCACGGGCTCCTTCAGATTCGAGACGACGAAGGTTGGCAAAGATACGGCGCTGGCCCGGATCATTGCGATGGTCGAGGAGGCACAGGGGTCCAAAGCCCCGATACAGCGGTTGGCCGACAGGATCAGCGGCGTCTTCGTGCCTGTGGTGATGGCGGTGGCGGTAGTCACCTTCATCGTGTGGCTCATCTTCGGGCCTGACCCGGCATTCACGTTCGCGCTGCTCAACTTCGTGGCTGTGCTCATAATCGCCTGCCCGTGCGCGATGGGCCTTGCGACGCCGACCTCGATCATGGTCGGCACGGGCAAAGGGGCCGAATCCGGCATCCTAATAAAAGGCGGAGAAGCCCTCGAAGCAGCCCATCGCCTCACCACCATAGTCCTCGACAAGACGGGCACACTCACGAAAGGTGAACCGGAACTGACCGACATCTTCGCCACGAACGGCCTCTCCGAAGGGGATCTTCTGCGTCTGGCGGCATCGGCCGAAAGAGGCTCCGAACATCCGCTGGGCGAGGCAATCGTCCGGGGAGCGAAGGATCATGGGCTGGATCTCTCGGGGGCTGAAGGTTTCCGCGCGGTTGGCGGTAGCGGCGTCGAGGCGCGGGTTGATGGGCGTGCGGTTCTCGTCGGCACGAGCCGCTTCCTCGCGGAGTCAGGCGTGGAGGAGAACGGCCTCGCGCCGCGGGCCGGGGATCTCGCACAGTCTGGCAAGACACCGATGTTCGTCGCGGTGGACGGAGAACCGGCGGGACTCGTGGCGGTGGCGGATACGATCAGGGATGAGAGCCACGAGGCGGTCGGGCGGCTGCACCGGATGGGGTTCGAGGTCGCCATGATCACGGGCGACAACCGCCGCACCGCCGAAGCTGTCGCCGGAGAGCTTGGCATAGACCGCGTGCTCGCGGAGGTGCGTCCGGAGGACAAGGCAGCGGAAATCGGACGTTTGCAGGCAGAAGGCATGGTTGTCGGCATGGTCGGGGATGGGATCAACGACGCCCCGGCGCTGGCCCGGGCGGATGTTGGCATCGCCATCGGGACCGGCGCGGACGTGGCGATGGAAGCCGCCGACCTGACGCTCATAAGCGGCGACGTGCGCGGCGTGGCGCGGGCTGTCGAGCTCTCGAAGGCGACCGTGCGGAACATCAAGCAGAACCTGTTCTGGGCCTTCGCGTACAACGTAGTCCTGATCCCGGTCGCCGCGGGCATCCTGTATCCAATCTTCGCGGGCGGAACGGTTCCGGAGTTTCTGCGCCCGTTCCTCGGCGAGTACGGTTTTCTAAACCCGGTGCTCGCGGCTGCGGCGATGGCGCTCTCGTCTGTGACGGTCGTTGGCAACGCGCTCAGGTTGAGGCGAAAGGAGATCCGGTAGTGGAAGAACAAATACAGCAGACCGCGCACGGCTACATCGAAGCGGGCGACAAGGAGAAGCTGAGGCATCGCCTGAGCCGCATCGAAGGCCAGGTGCGGGGTGTGAAGCGCATGGTGGACGAGGAGGCGTACTGCGTTGACGTGCTCACCCAGATCTCAAGCGTCGTCTCAGCCCTGGAGAAGGTAGGATCTCTCGTCCTCAAGGACCACGTCCAGCACTGCGTGCGCGAGTCTATCGAGCACGGCGGCAGCGACGCCGACGAGAAGATCGAAGAGTTGGTGTCAGCCGTCGAACGTTTTCTGAAGGTCTGAGGGGAGAGAACATGACCGAAACAAACCTGAACGTGCCTGACATGAGCTGCGCCCACTGCAAAGCCGCCGTGGAAAGCTCCCTGAACGCCATCGGAGGCGTCGAACGCTCGAACGCGAATTTCGAGAATGGCGTCGTCGGCGTTTCTTACGACGAGGCGCGAGTGAAGCCCGAAGACCTCGAACGCGCCATACAGTCCGCAGGCTATACGGTAGCTTCCTGACGAGAGGCAAAGTGATCCCTCTCCCGCTGACACCAGGCAGGCTTCCGGCCATCATCCTCGTGGTGGCCTTCCTCGCCTGCCACGGCCTCTTCGGGGCCGCGCACCAGGCTTCCATGCCCGCCCACGGGGCGCACGGCGGCCACATGCCCGCGCCCTTGCAGATAAACGGTATGGATGGAGGCCATGACAGCCATCAGGCCAGCCACCACGAAGCCGGACACCTCGCGAGTGGCACTGCGTACAACGCCGTACTGTTCACGGTTCTCCTGGGGATGGCTCTCTGGCTGCTGCGCGGCTTCCGGCCGTGGGGCATGGCGGGCGTTTCAGTATTCGCAGATCATGATCTCCGCATCTTCCCCGTCCGGCTCCATCCCCTGCGGGGACCGACGCTCCCCGCTTTACAGGTACTCAGGCTCTGATCCTCTCTGGAACCGAGAGCTAGATTTCGACTCCAGAGAAAGGAACGAACATGAAGAAGTACGGCAGGTTTGCCTTTGCCGCGTTGCTCCTTGCGTTCACGCTGACGCTGGCCTCTTGCGGGGCTTCCGAGGAACCCGGCGGCTCAGGCGAAGGCATGAAAGGCATGGACCACGAAGAGATGAAACACGGCGACAAGTCCGGCGGCATGAAGGGCATGGACCACGGCTCCGGGACGTCCGCGAAAGATGGCGAGTATTCCGACAAAGCGTTCATAGACGGCATGGTAGTTCACCATCAGGGCGCGGTGGATATGGCTCAGGTCGCGCTGAATAACGCCGAGCACGAAGAGATCTCCAACCTCTCCAAAAACATCATCTCCACCCAGAAGGCCGAGATCAAAATGCTGAAGTCCATCAAACAGAAGGAGTTCGGTACTTCCAGAATTCCCATGCACATGGGTCAGGAGCAGATGGATAGCATGGGCATGATGATGGAGCCGGGCAAGCTCGCGGACAGGAAGCCGTTCGACAGGGCATTTATAGACGCTATGATCCCGCACCACCAGTCGGCCATCGAGATGTCCCGAACCGCCTCCGAACACAGCGACAACCCAGACATCAAGAAGCTCGCAGACGACATCATCTCCGCGCAAGCACGCGAGATCGAACAGATGAAATCCTGGCGGAACGAATGGTACCCGGAAGGCTAGAAAATCCGAAGCCGTTTCAGAGGCAACCGAATTCTGAAAAGGAGTAGTTATGGCTTCAAACACATCTTCGTTGAACAGGACGGCGTTAAGCGCGACGGTGCATTGCCTGACGGGGTGTGCTATCGGTGAGGTGCTCGGGATGGTGATAGGGATGGCGCTCGGGTGGGGCAACTTCGCCACCATCGTGCTGGCGATCGTGCTGGCTTTCTTCTTCGGGTATTCGCTGACTTCCCTCCCGCTTCTGAGATCCGGCATGGCCCTCTCGACGGTGTTGCCGCTCGCGTTCGCCTCGGACACGTTCTCCATAGCGGTCATGGAGGTCGTGGACAACCTGATCATGGTCTTCATCCCGGGCGCGATGCACGCTGGGCTGGGAGATATTCTCTTCTGGGGGAGCCTGGTGTTCGCGCTGGCGGTCGCCTTCGTGGCGGCTTTCCCCGTGAACCGCTACCTCATCGCCCGCGGCAAAGGACACGCCGTAGTCCACCAGCATCACGGACACTGAGGGGTCCGGGGTTATCCCGGCCTGCAGGCGGAGATGCGCTCGACGATACCCAGCTTGGAGCGTTCGATGACTTCAACCTCGAAGCCGTGCCCGCGCACGTAGTCCAATGGCTCACGCGTCAGGTGATCGGCCTGAAAGCGGATCGAAAGCGGTTCGAGCGCCCGCTGAAGCGCGCGCACGGGGCGTAGCGGGCTACGGACGTGTTCCAGTAGCAAGAGCCGCCCGCCGGGACGGAGAACCCGGCGGGCTTCTGCCAGGGCCAGGGCTGGATCGGGTATAGTGCAGAGCGCGAGCGTGAAGACCACCGTGTCGAAGCTCGCGTCCGGGAAGTCCAGATAATGGGCATCCCCGGAGCGCAGATCGGCTCCCATGCCCATTCTGACGGCGCGATCCCGGGCGATATCTAGCATCTCGGGGCTCAACTCGACGCCCGTAAAGCGTACTCCCGCCGGGTAGAAAGGCAGGTTCCTACCAGTCCCGCACGCTACTTCAAGCACATCGCCTTGAGCCCGGGAGCAGACCCACTCGCGGCCCCCGCCGAATAGTAGCTTCTCGAAGACCCTGATGGCTCTGTCGTAGCGGGCGGCCTCCTGATCGTAGATACGCCGGACGCGCCAGGTAGCTTCTTCCATGCGGGCATTATCTTACGATGGCCCGATCCCCGCCAGAGAGCTGACTTTCCGATGGCATGAGAAAGGCGCGGCTACCATTCCGCCGCGCCTCGCTGTGTTCGAGCTTTTTGCCGGGTTACCGGCTCGGGGTCTGGCTTCCGGAGCCGCCAAGTTCGCCGCGCTCGACGATGCCGACGAAATTCTGGAGGTCTTCCCGCGTGCTTTTCTCGGGGTCGGAGAGCACGCTCGCGACTACTTCGCCAACCTTGCCACCGGGCGGGTTAGCGTAGTTCATGGTCACCTCGACGCGGGTACGGTCTGGGAGCAACTCCTCGAACCGAACCTCGCCGCTGGTCATGATCTCGCCTTCGACCGTGTTCCAGCCGATGCCGCGCGACGGGTCCATCTCCGTCGTCTTCGCGTCGAACTCCACGGACTTACCGAGTGGGCCTTTGATCTTCCAGTGGCTGGAGTCCTGGCCCGTCATCCTGACGTCTTCAATGTTGCTCATGAACTTCGGGAAGTTCTCGAAGTTCGACCAGTAGGTGAAGACATCCTGGAGCGGAGCCTGTACCTCAACAGTTTCATGTACGCGCTGTGCCAAAACTTCTCCTTCTGTGGATTACGATCTTACAAACTAACGGTATCAGGCATGAGATTTCCGCCAGTGATTTTGCGTACGGGAATGTTCACCCGCACTTGAATCCCACTATTTCAGCGGTACTTTCGGACGTCGTGGAGTAACAAACTATTCTGCCGGGATCGTTTCGAGTACACCGATCTCTCACAAGAGTGCGGCCCCGCTGGGAAACTACTAGCGGGGCCGCGTGAAGCGTTGGTATGTTCTGGTTGTCTAGTTTCTGCGGCGGCGGAGGAGCCAGAATACGACTACCAGAACGCCGATACCCGCAGCCAGCGGGACTACGCGCTTGAGGACGGCGTCGCGGCTGGCCTCGCCGAGATCCAGGGGTTCCACATCGTGGTCCTGCTGGATCACCCTACGCTTCGGCTTCTCTTCCTCTCCATCCGATTCCTCCGCGCCAGGTTCAGCTTCGGATTCCATTTCGGATTCAGCGCCTGAGCCGTTCGCGCTCGCTGCCGCTTCTGTCTCTTCGGGTTCGGCTGCCGATTCGGTTTCGGGGGTTTCTTCGGGTTCTTGTTTCTCGTTCTCGCCCATGATCTCCTTTTCCAGACAATCAGCGAACTGGTTGATGAGCTTGGTCGCCACCTCCTGCTGGACGCCCCGTCCGAACTGGGCGGCCCTCCCCGTGAGGTGCATGTCAGTCTCGACGTGTACCTTCGTGCCGCCATCCTCCTCGCTCAGGGTGGATGTGATGGTGGCTGACGCGGTTCCCTGCCCCCTGGCGTCCTTGCCGTCGGCTTTCAGGACCACGCGCCTGGCTTCCTCGTCAGTCTCCTCGAAGCTCACGGCGCCGTTGTACTTCTGGGTGACGGGGCCGAGGCGGATGGTCATGGTTCCCTTGTATTCGTCGCCGGATTCTTCCCGGAGGGCGGCGCCAGGGAGGCAGGGTGTGATCCTCTCCAGGTCGAGCAGCGCCTCCCAAGCCTGCTCGACGGGGGCCTCCACCGTGAACTCGTTCTCCATCTTCACTGGCGTCCCTCTCTAGAGGAGCTCCCGCTCCAGGCAGTCTGCGAAGCGGCCCATGATCTTGCTGGCAACATCCTTGTGCATGCCTCGTCCGAACTGGGCGACCTTTCCCGTAAGCTGCATGTCCGTCTCGACCTGTACGTGGACGCTGCCGTTACCGTCGTCGTTCAGGGTGGATGTGATGGTGGCCGACGCAGTTCCCTGCCCTCGGGCATCCTTGCCATCGGCCCGGATCACGGCCCGGTGGGAGCTCTCGTCCGCGTCCTGGATCTTGACCGTCCCGTTGTACTTCTGGGTGACGGGACCCATCTTGACGGTCATCGTGCCCTCGTATTCATCCCCAACCTCGGCCGTGAGCTGCGCGCCGGGAAGGCACGGGGTCACCCGCTCCAGGTCGTTCATAGCCTTCCACGCCTCATCTATCGAGGTGTTTACGGTAAACTCGTTCTCCAGCTTCATCGTCTAGCCTCCTTCTGGCTCGTTTTGCTCGCCCGCGCCGCGTGCCTCCAGACTCCGCAGGTCTTCCACGGTATCCACGTCGGCGGGATCTGCCACCTCGTCGCAAGGCACCTCCGTCACCAAATCCGTATGCTCCCTCAAAAACCTCCTCGCCCCTTTGTCCCCTGAAATCTCCTTCTGTAAAATGGGCCACACGCTGCGGGCGAACAGCACAGGGTTGCGCTGCCTCCCACCATATGTAGCCGCGGCGATATCCACCCCATCCTCGAAAGCGCTTACGAGGCGCCCCACGGCAGCCGCGCCTACCAGCGGCTGGTCCCCAAGCACTATGACAGCCGCCCGCGAGTCTGGCGCGCACGCCGATAGCCCCCGCTTCACGGAGGTCGAGATGCCACCTTCCCACTTCGGGTTTTCGGCGATGCGGGCTCCGTGGAGCGAACATACGCGACGCAGCCTTTCCCTTTCTTCTCCCGCAGATTCCCCTACTACCGCGATTATCTCATCCACCGGAGCTTCGCGCAGTTCGGAGAGCACGGCCTCTATCATCGGGCGTCCACGGTAAGATGCGAGGAGCTTCCCGCCACCGAACCTGCTCCCCGCTCCCGCTGCGAGCAAAACCGCGGACACCCCGCTACGCAACTGCGTTTCGCCAGTGGTCGAGTGCATGCTCGTAGTCCTCCGGGGTATCCACGTCGGGCGGCAGCGGAGCCTCGGTCCTCACCCGCGAAACCCGTTCAGGGTAAGCCTCGATGAGCTTCCAAACCGCCTTGTCCCCGTGCAAGTCCCGCAGTTCCACGAAGGATTCCCGAGGGAAGATGAAAGTATGCCCGAGTTCCCCCCGATAAGAAGTCACGGATGCCCAGGGACGCTCCCGCCGCCATTCAGCGAGCGCGAAATCCATGAACTCGGAACTCACACCCGGCTGATCGCCGAGAAGGAGCATCAAAGCCTCACAGTCTTCCCCTGCGGCGTCCATCCCCGCCAGCAGCGAGGACGCGCATCCCGTTCCATAGGCCGTGTTGTCCACGACTTTCGCCCGCCCGAAGTCCACAGAGTCTCGCAGCTCTCCTGATGCCCGGCTAAGCACGACGACTACCTGATCCAAAACCGAAGCGTTCGCGTTCTTCACCACCTGCCCAAGCAACGTGCTGTCCCCGAACGGGAGGAGTTGCTTGGGAGCCCCGAACCGGCTGGACTTCCCGGCTCCTAGCACCACCCCGACGACGACGCTCACCGGGTGGAGACAGCACCCGTCGCGTACTTCTCCGGCTCCTTCTCGAAGGCCCGTTTGCAGCCGGAGCAGCAAAAGTAATGCGTTTCGTCATCGTGCCCGAAGCGTCTGTCCGCCGACGGCGCACATCCCGATGCGGGCGTCCCTGATCTCCCCGTCGCTGACGTTCAGGGCTACGCCGATCGCAGCCGATGCATAGTCGCCAGTCCGGCGCTTGACCTTGGTGTAGGCGCTACCCATCGGCGCGCGCAGGATTCTTGCTCCCACGATGATCTCGGCCGGGTCCAGTACCGTCTCGAACGGGCCGGTTTGCAACTCATCTATGGAGATGGTTCGCTCCCCATCGGGACCACGCGCCACTACCTCACAGCCAAGTGCCATGAAAGCAGCGGGGAGATCTTCGGCAGGATCTCCGTGGGCCAGCGAGCCGCCTACGGTTCCCATGTTTCGGACCAGGGGGTCGGCGATCATGGTCTCAGCGTCCCTGAGAATCGGGTAGCGTTCAACCACGATCTCCGAGTCGAGGACATCCTGATGCCGGGCGAGTGCTCCTATCTCCAGCGCCCTTCTTCTTCCCGGATGTAGCGTAGCTCGCCGTCGAGTTCGTGAATGTCTATGAGGGTTTCGGGGAAAGCAAGCCTTAGCTTCATCATAGGGATCAGGCTGTGCCCTCCAGCGAGAAGCCTTGCCTCAGGCCCATGCCGCTCCAGTAGTTCTATGGCCTCCTCGACCGAGGTCGCCACCTCATACTCGAAACGCGCAGGTACTTGCAAAGCGCCCTCCCTTCCCCGAAAGGCCATGTGTCATCAGGTTCCCACCGGACGACATCTCATCGGTGCGACAGTATACCAGAGCGGCTAAAACTCGAAGGTTCGTAGACTGTTCCACGGCCGGGATAATTGCCTTCGCATAGTCCCACCGGGTAAGATGCAGCCAGCAAGCGTGCCTGGTTGCAACCGGAAGACAAGGGAAACGAGCGTCCGATGACGGACCACATGGGAAAACCGCTGGAGAGAGCCCGGTGAACGCCCGTTCTGGTGATGTGTCTGAACTTCCCAACGCCCCTGGAGGAATAGCTTGACGGCGGCCGTCGGGCGGGATGGGCGGCGGTCCCGGAACATCCTGGGCGAGCGTGCATTCCTGCAGGTTGCAGGCATGGTCGCGCTGTTCAACCTCCTGCTCGTGGTGTGGGTAATTCTTCAGCCGGCTGGTCCCCGCGTGTCACCCATCGTGAGCAACGTCGCTGGCTTCGTCGGCCCGCTTCTGGTGTTGCCCCTGTGCTTCGGGGCGCTGTGGCAGCGAGAATCCAGGATCGACGACGGTAGGCTTGGGGAGATGGCAGGAAGGCGTTGGACGCCTGTGCTGCTCGGCCTTGGCATACTCAATTATGCTATCGGGCAGGTCGCCTTTACGTGGTACGTGTGGGTGCAAGATCGGCCGCCTCCAATGCCCTCGTACGCCACCATTGGTTTTCTGGGGCAGTATCCGTTCTTGTTGCTCGGCATCTTGCTGCTATTGCCGGTACGCGGGTCCGCCGGCGCTTCCCGCATGCGTGTCGCGCTCGACGGGTTGATGATCATGACGGCCGTCGTCGCATTTAGCTGGTACTTCGTCCTGGGACCGATCTTCCGTCAGGGGACGGAGACGCTGCTCGCGAAAGTCATGGCCACGTCCTATCCGCTGGCCGACATCGTGCTGATCGCCTCGCTTCTGATCCTCGCGCTGCGGCCAGGCAGGCACATCCCCAGGGGCGTTTTGCCCCTGCTTGCGATGGGCCTGATCCTCATCGTGATCACGGACGGCGTCTACGGCTACGAGAGGATTCACGGCATATACTTCACGGGCGGGCTCCTCGACGTGGGCTGGCCGCTCGGGTACATGCTCGTGGGGCTAGGCGCCTATATCATCCGCCTGTCCCCGACCGCGGAGGTGGCACCGGACGAGACGGAAAGTGGCGAACCCGCCGCGGTCGGGCAGCGGCTGTGGTACTCGCTGCTTCCTTACGCGCTGGTGCCGGCGGTGGTCCTCCTCGCCTTCTACGCCTGGCGCCACTCCGGCGGGAACGGCAGCCTGGCGACAGGAGTGTACGTTGGGGGAGCATTCCTGGTCTTTCTCGTGTTGTTGCGGCAGATCCTGACCATAGTGGAGAACACGCGCCTGTACGGGCGCCTGCGGAGCACTTTCGCGCAGATGGAAGAGAAGAACGAAGAGCTGGTACGCTCGCAGGGTGAGTTGCGTCGGCAGAAGGAATATTCCGAAGCGCTGGTGCTCAACAGCCCCATCGCGATAGCGACCATGGACTCGGACAGGAAGGTCCGCTCGTGGAACCCGGCAGCGGAAGAGTTATTCGGCTACACGCGGGAAGAAGCCGTTGGGACAGGGATTTACGATTTGATCTCCACCTCGCAGGGGATGCAGGATGAGGGCGCCGGCTTCATGCAACGCATAGATAGCGAAGGACGCGTTGGCGCAGTCACCCAGCGCAACCGCAAGGACGGAACGCTGGTGGACGTGGACCTCCTGAGCGTCCCCGTGAAGATGGGCGAGGAGCAGGCGACCACCTACCTTGCCATGTACCACGACATCACCGAGCTGGAGCGTTCCCGCCAGCAGGCCGAGGCCGCCAACCGCGCCAAAAGCACCTTCCTCGCCAACATGAGCCACGAACTAAGGACGCCGCTGAACGCCATCATCGGATACAGCGAGATGCTGCACGAGGATGCCGAGGATCTTGGCCAGGAAGAGTTCATCCCCGACCTGGAGAAGATCAACAGTGCGGGCAAACACCTGCTCGGCCTCATCAACGCCGTTCTGGACCTCTCCAAGATCGAAGCCGGAAAGATGGACCTCTACCTGGAAACCTTCGACATCGCGGGCATGATCGAGGACACTGCGGCGGTAGTCCAGCCGCTGGTGCTGAAGAACGGCAACGAACTGAAGATCTACTGCCCCGAAACTATAGGTTCGATGCGGGCCGACCTGACCAAAGTGCGCCAGGCCGTGTTCAACCTACTCAGCAACGCCTCCAAGTTCACGAAAGAAGGTACGATCAGCCTGAAAGTTGCCCGTGAATCAGAGAACGGCGATGACCGAATCACCCTGGACGTGGGCGACACGGGCATAGGCATGACGCCAGAGCAGCTTGGTAAGCTGTTCGAGGAGTTCTCGCAGGCCGACGCCTCCACCACGCGCAACTACGGCGGAACAGGGCTGGGGCTCGCGCTCAGCCGCCGCCTGTGCCGCATGATGGGCGGGGACATCACAGTCGAGAGCGTACAGGGCGAAGGTTCGACCTTCACCATCGAACTGCCAGCGGATGTGCGAGATCCCGCGAAGTCGCCCCTCGAAGCGCCGGACGGCAGGGGTGTTCCGGCGCCGGAGGAGGGTGCGAGCACGGTGCTCGTTATCGACGACGACGCCACGGTGCGGGATCTGCTGGAGCGGTTTCTCGGCAGGGAGGGCTTTCACGTGGTCGGCGCGGATGGGGGCGAGGAGGGATTGCGCCTAGCCGGGGAGTTGAGGCCGGATGCGATCACGCTCGACGCCATGATGCCAGGCATGGACGGTTGGTCGGTGCTCTCCGCGCTCAAGGCCGACCCCGAAGTCTCGGACATACCAGTCACCATGCTCACCCTCATTGACGACAAGAACCTCGGCTACGCCCTGGGCGCAGCGGACTACCTGACCAAACCAGTGGACCGCCATCGCCTTGTGTCTATCCTAAGTAAATACCGCCAGGACGACGCACCCTGCGACATCCTGGTGGTGGACGACGAACCCGCGAACCGCCAGACGTTGCGCAACATGCTTGAGAAAGAGGGCTTCGGGGTGGCTGAAGCCGAGAACGGGCGCGTGGCGCTGGAGAGCATGGAAAGCCAGCAGCCTTCCGCGATACTGCTCGACCTCATGATGCCGGAGATGGACGGTTTCGAGTTCGTGGCCAACCTGCGCAGCCGCGAAGAGTGGCGCAACCTCCCAGTCGTGGTAGTCACGGCGAAGGACATTACGCGGGAGGACAGGATGCGCCTCGACGGCTACGTGACGGGGGTAATACAGAAAAGCTCGCAGGGCCGCGAGGAGTTGCTGGCTGAGGTCTCGGGTCTCGTGCGAGACCTCGGCGTCAGGCAAAAGTCGAAGTAAAACGGAACGGGGGGATTTATGCCAAGGGTGCTCCTGGTCGAGGACAACGAGATGAATCGGGACATGCTCTCGCGACGCCTGGCCCGCAAGAAATACGAAGTGCTCGTGGCAGTAGACGGTGGGGAGGGCGTCTCGATGGCCCATTCCGAGGCG
>JAABUR0100003464.1_pt1 | contig 22093 bp, 26 predicted proteins | sample 5560091 | NCBI WGS metagenome assembly JAABUR01 (sample SAMN10711879, study PRJNA513375) | rock metagenome | isolation source: Antarctica rocks | place: Antarctica: Victoria Land, University Valley sud
CGGTGACACCAATGGCGCCCGCCCACATCGTGCCGAACGCCGCTTTCGATCAGTCATCGCAATCTCCTGCATCAGGGTGTTGCGACGACCACTTGAATCCACCTTGGCTTCCTTGATCGCTATGATGCACGACGTCCTTGGGGCGCCGCTGGCCCACGGCCATCTCGAGCGCGTCCAGCACCAGCTCGGCTCGCAGGTGGTTCGCCATGGACCAGCCGACGATCTTGCGGCTCCAGACATCCAACACGACAGCCAGATACAGAAACCCCGTCGCAGTTGGTATGTAGGTGATATCTGCGATCCATAGCTGGTTCGGCCCCGACGCCGTGAAGTTGCGGTCCACCAGGTCGGGCGCGGGGCGGGCTTTCTTGTCCCGCCGGGTCGTGGTGGGCCCGCCTTGCCGGTGGCAAGCGCCGACCAGGCCCGCATCGCGCATCAAGCGCGCGATCCGCTTGCGTCCGTGCTTCTCCCCTCCCGCCCGCAGATCAGCATGGACGCGGGGTGCCCCATAGGTGTGGCGCGAGCTGGTGTGCACGGTCCTGACACGTTTCAGCAGCGCCGCATCCGCGACGGCATGGGCGGAGGGCAATCGGTGCAGCCAAGCGTAGTAGCCCGCCTTGGACACGCCGAGCACGCGCGCCATGGGGGCAATCGGGAAGCAGGCCTGGTTCGCGCTCATGAACCGGAAGACCCGGACGGCAGCGTCCCGGTCTCGCGGGCAAACCAGGCCGCGGCTTTTGACAAGATGTCCCGCTCCAGCCGGAGCTGGCGCACTTCGCGCCGCAGCCGGGCCAACTCGTCGCGCTCGGCCGTGGTCAGGCCAGGGGCAGCCGCCTCCCGGCGGCCCTCCTGCCTGTCAGCCAGGGCAACCCAGGCGCGAATCGAATGCGACGTCGGCTCGAACTCGCGGGCCAGGTCGTCCGGAGACCGTCCGGCACGCACCAGATCAACCATCTGACGGCGGAACTCAGGTGAATAGGGTGGGCGACTTCTGGGCATAAGGGACACCTCGCGTGAAAGCTTCAGGGTGTCCACCGAACCGGGTCAATCCCAGGCGGCCGCATTACACGCCGAAGCTGAAGAAGCGGACGGCGCTGATGCGAGAGCTCAAGGCGGTATTTCGCCGCCACCGGTCGCAACCGGTCGAACGGGTGATCAACCTGATCAATCCGGTGCTGCGGGGGTGGGTGAACTACTTCGCGGTTGGGCACTCCAGCAAGTGCTTCAACATCATCAAAGATTGGGTGGAGCAGAAGGTCAGGCGCCATCTGGCGCGGGCTCAGAAGCGAAAGGGCTTCGGCTGGGAGCGGCGGAGTTGGCAGTGGCTGTATGGGACTCTGAGGCTGTTCAACAGCTATGGGGTGCAATACGGCAAGCCGAAAGTCGCCCTGGCAGGATAGGTCCCATAAGCCTTGAGGCGAAGCGAATGGGGGAGCGCAGTGCGGGAAACCCGCACGCTGCGTTCGACGTGGCGGGGGCTGGAAACGTGGCTTGGTCGGAATGCTCCGACCGCCGCCGGCGCGCCAGTCCCCGACCCTACTACGGACGAAGCCGTCGAGGCTTGGCGGGCGGAGCCGCGCACGACGCGCGGTGGGCAGTCCCGGTATTCGCCGCTTGCCATCCTGACGGCGCTCACGATACGTGCGGTGTTCCGCCTCGCCTTCCGGCAAGCCGAGGGTCTGCTCGGCTCCATCGTCGGCTTGCTCGGGCTTGGCCTGCGCGTGCCGAGCCACACGACGTCAAGTCGGCGTGCGGCGACGCTGGACGTGCCGCGGCCGCGGGGCGCCGGCGCTGGCAGCGAGCCCATGCACCTTCTGGTGGACAGCACCGGCCTCAAGCTGTGCGGCAAGGGCGAGTGGCTGCTGGAGAAGCATGGGACGGCAACACGCCGGTCGTGGCGCATGCTGCACTTGGGCGTGGACGCGGGCACCGGCCGGATCGTGGCCTCCACGCTGACCTGCAAGGACGTGGACGACGCGTCCCAAGTCGATTCCTTGCTCGATCAGGTCGCGGGCGCGGTAGCGTCGTTCACCGGGGACGGCGCCTACGACCAGGACCGCGTTTATGCCGGCGTTGCCGAGCGCCATCCTGAAGCGGCCGTTGTCGTCCCGCCGCGCGCGACCGCCGTGCCGAGCGACACGGCCGCGACCGCACCGACGCAGCGGGACGGCCACCTGCAACGCATCGCCGAGCACGGGCGCATGGGGTGGCAGAATGCGTCTGGATACAACAAGCGCGCCCGGGCCGAAGCCGCCATGAACAGATGGAAACAGGTGATCGGCGACGAGTTGCGCGCGCATACGGATGAGCGTCGGGTGGCCGAGGTGGCGGTCGCTGTCCACGCGCTCAACCGCATGCTGGATCTCGGACGCCCAAGCTACGTCCGCGTCGCCTGACCCAACACGGGGCTGGGGTCAGTGCGCCCACATCCCTGATCCCTGCACCACGCCCCCGCACGCGGCACGAGCGGGCAGCAGGCGAGCCCAAAGGCTACCGGAACGGGACGCGCGAGCGCCAGCTCCTGGACAGCTTCGGTCCGGTGGAACTCAGCGTGCCGCGTGCGCGCATGGCGACCGGGGGCGGTGCAACGCAGGAATGGCGCAACGCCACTCTGCCGCGCTACGCGCGGATGACACGCCAGGTCGAGGCGCTGATAGCGGGTGCCTACCTGTCCGGGACCAACACACGCCGGGTCAAGCGCGCGTTGGCTGCCTTGTTTGGCGGCGCAATGGGCAAGGACGTCGCGCAAATCGCTGTGCAATTTCGCTGGGTCAGCCGCACGTGGCGCAAGGTCAAGACGGATTGGGACGCCTGGAATAAGCGCGATCTGGCTGGGGAGGATATCGTCCGCCTGATCCTGGACGGCACGGTCGTGCGGGTGCGGCTGGACCGCAAGGCGACGAACATCTCGTTGCTGGTGGTGCTCGGCGTACGCTGCGACGGACAGCAGGTGCTGCTGGCGGTGAAGAACATGGGCGGCGAAAGCGAGGCGGCATGGCGCGGCATCCTCGACGACCTGATTGCCCATGGCCTGCGCACGCCGGACTTCCTGATCACCGACGGCGGAGCCGGGCTGGATCGGGCCTTGGCGGCCCTGTGGCCCGACGTGCCCGCCCAGCGGTGTACGGTTCACAAGCACAGAAATCTCCTGGCACATGCACCGGACGCGCTACACGAGGAGGTCTCGGCCGACTACACCGACATGATCTACGCCGAGACCGCAAAGGAGGTGCAGACCAGGCGCCGCGCGTTCCTGCGCAAGTGGCAGTTGCGTTGTCCAGCCGTCGCCACGAGCTTGGAGGAAGCGGGCGACCGCCTGTTAGCCTTCCTCCGCCTGCCCCCAAGCCAGTGGAAGTCAGCACGGACCACGAACGCCATCGAGCGGCTGCACGAGGAGTTCAAGCGCCGCATCAAGACGCAAACCGTGCTGCCGTCCGCCGAGACCGCCGCCATGCTGTTCTGGGCGTTGCTCGCGTCAGGCCAGATCACCATGCGAAAGGTCGACGGATGGCAGACCTTGGGCGAGAGCCTCGCTGCTCCTGTCCCTGTTGACCTCGCTGCCTAATCGACCCAACTATCAATTGACCGGAGACACGCCGCTCAAGCAATTTCCACACAAGTCGCTACGGCACCGCGGACGGTGCCTATGACGGCGAGCGCGTCTACCGCACCGTTGCTGAGCGCCAGCCCGACCCACCTGTGGGGGTAGTTATCCCACCACGCTCAACGGCAGTGCCGAGCCCGGAAGCAAATACGATGCCAAGACCGGGCGATCGGGCCGGTCGCGCAGCAGCTTGATGATCGTGGTCGCGATCGCCTCGTTGTTGAGAAGGTCGATCTTCGTTTCATTGCCCGTCAAGATCATGGCGCGCTCTTTCCTTGATTGGGTTTGAGCTGAGTAGTCGGAAGGTCAAAGCGCGAGAGAACCTAGGCTGCGGAGTATGTGGCTTTACGAACTTGACGAGTTCGGTGCAAGGGGCCACATCGAAGGTGGAGGTGTGCCATGGCGGACGTGGAAAGGAAGCCGAGCAGACGCAGCGCCAAGCGGGGTGCTGCGAGGACCGCGCAAGCGACGCTTACGACGGCCTTCATGACGGACATAGGCGCGGCGTTGCCGAAAGGCATGTCCGGCTTCTCCTTCCGCGCCCCACGCAACGCCGTCGAGGTGTTCACGGGCAAGCCCGCCAAGGTAAAAACGCTGCTCAAAGGCTATGGAGAGGCGGTCTCTAAGAGCCGCGCGGTCGGTCGGGCAGTAAGCTTCCGGGTCGAGGTCGACCCATCCGGGGACACGACCGTGACGCCGCTGGAGGAGATATCCGGCGCTTCTAACGTGCTGCCGGCCGAGACGGCCGAAAGCGCTGACGCTGAGCTGCAAGCCGCGCTTGATGAGGCGCGCCAGCGTGGGCGGGTGCGCGCCGGGGAGATCCTGACCGGCGAAGACATGCTGAGCGCCGACCAGTTCGCCGCGCTTCTTGGAACAAGCCGGATGACGGTGAACACCAAGCGGCAAAACGGCCAGGTCCTCGGACTGGACGGCGCGAAGCGCGGCTTCCGTTTCCCCGCTTGGCAGGTTGACGAGAACGGCAAGCCGTTCGCCACGTTGCCGGCGCTATTCGAGCGGCTCGGCGGCGGACCATGGTCAGTTTACCGCTTCCTCGTCCAAGCCCATCCGGAACTGGACGGCTTGACGGGGCGCGAGGCGCTGAGCCGCGGCAAGACGGATCAGGCACTGGAGGTCGCGGACAGCATCGCCCAGGGAACCTTCGCCTGAGTGGCGCAGCTGGCTCCGACATTCAGCTTCGCGGCGGTCTCGCTCGATCTCGCAACGGTCGGCCCCGGCGAGCGGTTCGGCCGGATCCATCTGGGCCGCTTCCCGGACCCGCTCGGCTACGGGAAGACGCTGAGTAGGTTCAGCGACCCGCGCCCGCGCATCCCGGCCAATCGCTTCGGTGTGCTTTATCTCGGCAGCACCCTGAAAGTGTGCTTTGTCGAGGCAGTGCTCCGGGACGAGGGCGACGGCCGCACCGGCGACCTTCTCCTAGACGAACGCGATTTGGCCGTACGACGCTACACCGAGGTGGAGGTGGCGACGCCTTTGTCGCTACTCGACCTGTGCGGTGACGGGCCGATTCGCATGGGCGTTCCCAGCGATGTCGCGCGAGGGTCGAAGCAGAGCCTCGCACGGCGGTGGTCGGTCGCATTCCACGACCATCCGGCGCAGCCGGACGGCGTCATCTACCCCTCGCGGCTGAACGGCGAGACGAACCTTGCGGTCTACGACCGGGCGATCGGCAAGCTGAGCGCGCGGTCGAGCGGGTCGCTCCTGAGTCAGCCGGGTCTCGCCCGTGTGCTGCGCGAGTTGAGGGTGGGCCTGCAATGACTTCGAAGTATTGATGATGGGCGTTGGTGCACTTGGCGGATGGAGGTTGAGATGGCCCCACCCCTGAACTGCTATGCGATGACCCGCTGGACACGGACAGAGTCCGGCCGTCCAGCCGCCAGCATCCGGTTCAGCACCGCCACGCCGACGGCAGCCTCGGGTCTGCTGGGCAGCGAACCCACGGGCCCGCAGACGCGGTCCGATCAGCGCCTTGTAGCGAGCCATGGTCGTTTCCACTAACGAACGCTGGCCGTAGTCGGTGGCGGCCTGCCAGCTCAGGCGGCCTTGTTCCGCGATCATCGCCAGATGGCGGCCACACCGTGTCGGCATGCCCGGATCGCCGCCAGGGACAGCCGTTGAACGCGGCGGGATCACCACCTCGATGCCATCACCATACGTCGCGATCGTTTGATAGGTGGGCGCGCCATCATACGCGCCATCCGCCGTCACCCGGCCAATCGGGTCGGCGATTTGGTCGAGCAGCGGCGCCACCTGGGATGGATCGTCCACGTCCTGATCGGTCAGGGTTTGTGCCACGATCACGCCGCTGGAGAAGCGGACTGGAGGTCCGGCGCGACTTCGCGCCATGCTTCGCCTCCAGCCATTGTCCCGCCCCGTAGGCCTGCAGGCCGGTGCTGTCGGTCAATACGTGCAACGGACCGGGCGGCACCGAGGTCGGTTGGATCACCGGCAACGCCACGGCGCGACGGCTGACCCTGGTGTGATCCGGTGCCGAGAGCGTCAAGCCCATCAACGTCAGCACCGATGTCATCAGGCCTTCGGTCTGCCGCAACGCCAACTTGAACGCCGTGCGCAGCATCAGGCTGGTCTGAATAGCCGCGTCCGTACAGCGAGCCTGCCCGCCCTGTCCAAAGCTCTGCCAGTGTTCCAGCGCGCCGTCCTCAATCCACAACGTCAGGCTGCCACGCCGGCGCAGGCCTGCCTCATAGGCCGGCCAGTTCTGCACCTTGAACGACATCTTCGGGATGGGGTGGAAATCGACGAGGTTTACGTTGTGGCCGGGCACAAGGGGCAGCCGGAACAAGTGGCCAAAAGGGGCGGCTCGGGCGCTGTCGCAAGCTGGCAGGAGCGCCGGGACGCGGCACGTTGGCGAAGGACAAGCCGCCCATCCTTGGCCTGATCCAGCGCGGCGGCCAGGTGGTCCTGCATATGCTGGCCAATGTGCAGCAGAAGACGATCAAGCCGATCATCACCGCAGCTGTTGCCCCGGGCACCCTCGTCCATACGGACGAATATAGCATCTACGCGCGCCTGCCAGCCTGGGGCTACGGGCATAAGGCGGTCTGCCACGCCCGCGGCGAGTACGCCCGCGACGAGGACGGGGACGGCTTTTGCGAGGTCCACGTCAACACGATCGAGGGTTTTTGGTCGCTGCTGCGCTCCTGGCTGCGACCGCACCGGGGCATCTCGCAGGACAAGTTGCCGCTCTACCTCGGCTTCTTCCAGTTCGTGCACAACGCGCGCCGACGCGGCAAAGCCCTGCTTGGCGCCCTCATCGCCGCACTCGTCAGATGATCCAAGCCAACACCCCGGAACACGACATGAGCCTTTTTGGTTACGCTCGTAGCCAGCGCTCTGCAGGTCGCCGAACAGTGGGTTGTCGGCGAAGCCTACCTCGAAGCCCTGGTGATCGCGATCCTACTCGGCGTTACGATCCGTACGGCTTGGACCCCTGGGCCACGCTGGCACCCCGGTATAGGTTTTAGCGCCAAGATCCTTCTGGAGATCGCAGTCGTGCTGCTGGGTGCTGCGGTCAGCGTCCGCACCGTTCTGGAACTCGGCCCCGAACTACTGCTTGGCATCGTTGCCGTCGTGATGGTCGCGATCGCGACGAGCTATACTATCAGCCGAGCGTTCGGCCTGCCGCAGCGCATGGCAATTCTGGTCGCTTGCGGCAACTCGATCTGCGGCAACTCCGCCATCGCCGCCGTTGCGCCGGTGATTGGCGCCGATGGGGACGATATCGCCTCGTCCATCGCTTTCACCGCGGTGCTCGGCGTCGTAGTGGTGCTCCTGTTGCCGTTGTTGGTGCCGATCCTCCAACTGTCGCTGACGCAGTATGGCGTGATCGCAGGCCTGACCGTTTACGCGGTGCCGCAGGTCTTGGCGGCAACGCTGCCGATCGGCGAGCTGAGCAATCAGGTCGGCACGGTGATCAAGCTGGTTCGAGTGCTGATGCTCGGGCCAGTGGTCCTCGGAATGTCGCTGCTGACCAGCCGGCTGCGCGGGAGGACGGAGGCGGCGGCGAACGTGACGGCGGGCGATCGGCCCAAGCGTGGACGGCCGCCGCTCCACCAACTCGTCCCATGGTTCATCGTGGGCTTTCTCGTTGTCGGCGCGATCCGCTCGTTTGGACTGATCCCCGAATCGGCGCTGCTGCCGATCAAGACCGTCGCGAGCCTGTTGACGACGGTCTCAATGGCTGCGCTCGGTCTCGGCGTGGACATTCGCGTCGTGGCGCGGGCCGGGCTTCGGGTCACCTGCGCGGTTACGCTGTCGCTCGTGGTCTTGGGTGTCATCAGCGTGGGACTGATCCGGTTTTTAGGAGTTGCCTAGAGGACCAATGGCCAGCGAAGCCGGACAAACAACGATCCGACGCTCCCGTGCCCAACACGGAGAAAGGACGCCGGACGCAAGGGAGGCTATGATGAAAGACTTGTTTTCTGTAGATCAATTTGCGATTCCAGGCTCGGTGGCACCGGCCAGCACTCTCAACCTGGCAGCGCGCTCCAACATTCCCAACCGGCTCGAACGCCTACCGATGACGGGCTATCAGCGGCGTATCTTCGCAATCATCGCCTCCGCGTGGCTGGTGGACCAGGTCGACGTGGCGCTGCTCACGTTCCTACTCGGCACGATCGTGGTCGCGTTCGGTCTGTCGCCGATGCAGGCCGGCCTGCTCGCCTCCATGACGTTCGCCGGGCAGCTCGTCGGCAATATCGCCGCCGGCCTCGCCGCGGACCGGTACGGGCGGCGCACCGTGTTCCAGGTCACGATGGTGGTCTGGGGCCTGGCCAGCTTCCTTGCCGCGGGCGCCTGGAGCGCGGGCACGCTGATGTTTTGCCGGCTCCTGATCGGCGTCGGCGTGGGCGGTGAGGCGCCGGTGGCGCAGGCCATGGTTTCCGAACTCGTGCCCGCTAACGTACGTGGTAAATACATCGCGTTCATGGAAGGCTTCTGGGCGGTCGGCTACGTAATCTCGGGCGCGATCAGCTTTTTCATCCTGCCTTATCTTAGCTGGCGCTGGGTGTTCGTCGTCGTGGGATCGCTCTCGCTGGTGGTGCTGCTGGTGCGGCGCGGCATGCCGGAATCGCCTCGGTGGCTCGCCGAGTGCGGACGCTTCGATGAGGCCAACGCCGTGATGCAACATATGGAATCCGAGGTGGAACGGCGCATCGGCCGGCCGCTTCCGCCGCCGGCAATGTTCAAGATGCAGCCCCATCCGGCGCACTCGAGCTCGCTCGCCACCGTGTTCTCACGCGAGTACGCCAAGCGCACGACCATGGCGTTCGGGCTGTGGTTCTTCGCCCTGATCGGCTTCTTCGGCCTCAACTCCTGGATCGCGATCCTGCTGCGCGAACACGGCCTTACGATCATCGGCTCCGTGGGCTTCGTCACCTTGATCACAACCGGCGGCATTCCCGGCTTTTTCACCGCAGCCTGGATGCTGGAGCGGGTCGGCCGCAAGCCGGCCACGGCGCTGTTCCTGCTTGCATCCGCGGCCGCCGCCTGGATGTATGGGAACTCGACCGACCAGTCCGTGCTGTTCGCGAGTGGCTTTGTCATGCAGTTCTTCATGTTCGGCATGTGGAGCTGCCTCTACGCCTACACGCCGGAGCTGTATCCGACCCGGGCGCGCTCCACCGGCGCCGGCCTCGCCTCCGCGGCGGGACGCTTAGGCGCCATCCTTGGGCCGATCGTCGTGCCGATGCTGGTGCGGGTCGGCGGCCAGGCAGCGGCGTTCGAGGTCGGCGCTGCCGGGTTCGTCATCGCGGCGATGCTTGTGCTGACGCTGGGCGTGGAGACCAGGGGAAAGGCCCTGGAAGCGGTGTCCGCATGACAAGCAGCGCAGCCGGGCCGCTCGTTCGGTCCATTCCGGGAGGGTAAGCCCCGCTCCCACTGGCCTCGGCGCCCTACGCCCACTTCGACCGGCACTTCGACGACCGTTAAAATGGAGTCAACACCGTGGCCATTGTCGACATGCGTAACCGCCCCACTTTCCTCCACGCCTTCTTCGGTGCCGAGCCGGGCACTCCGTCCTACGACGTCGTAGGCTGGCTGAACCGACGGGTCGGATCGCGCGACCCCGATCACTTTACCCGAACCCCCGATCTCACCGCCTATCTGCGCGAGATCGGAAGCGCCGACATCACCCATGCCGTGATGGTGGGGCGCAGCACGCCGACTGTCCGTATCAGCAACGACGTGGTTGCCGACCTGGCCCGGCGCTCGGACGGCGTGCTGATCGGCGTCGCATCGGTCGATCCACTGGAACTGGGGCGCGACGGCGCGGTGGCGGAAGCCAAGCGGGCCGTCCGGGAACTCGGCCTGCGGGCGGTCAATTTCGACGTCGGGTTCTATGCCGAGCCAATGCTTGCCGACGACGCACGCCTCCTGCCGTTGTATGAGGCGTGCGAGCAGCTCGGGGTGCCCGCTTTCGTCATGTCGGGCCCGACCACGCCCGATTTGTCGTTCAACGACCCGCTCGCGGTCGACCGGCTGGCCGCACTGTTCCCAAAGCTGCCGATCGTGTGCAGCCACGGCTTCTACCCGAACATTGACACCATCCTGACGGTTGCGTTCCGACACGAGAACGTTTTCGTGTCCCCCGACATGTACACTTTCGCACCTGGGGGTGGGCGCTACGTCGAGGCAGCCAACGGCTATCTGCGGGACCAGTTCCTGTTCGGATCGTCTTACCCGTTCCGGCCGATGCGGCAAGGCGTGGAGGATTTCCGGGCCCTTGGGCTGAACGAGGCGTCGCTGAAAGCCGCGCTGTGGGGAAACGCAGCCCGCCTGTTCGGAATCAAGTGATGGTGGCTCTAACCCCAATACGGTTTATTTAGAGCGTTTTCAGGCTGACTGGAGAGGGCCTGTGTTCCAGTGCCTTTTCAGCGTCAGCGTGTTCTGGTTGATCTTTTCTTTTAGAGTACTGCTGCTGTCTGACCCACAGGGTGCATCACTTATTGCCGCAACGTAATTGCTCACCCTGGTTGGGTTACGACCGTGTGGGGTGAGGTTGCTGCCAGCGCTTGACGGAGGGCGTTGAGAACGGAGCGGCGGTTGGCCTTGGCGGTGCTGACGACGGAGCGGAAGGTAGCGTAGGTGTCCGCGCCCCATTCTGAGCGGAACCCGTTGGTTACCTTGCGGAAGATCACGCTGGGCCGCAGCGCACGTTCGGAAACGTTGTTGGTGGCCGGCACGTCGCGGTCCGTGACAAAGACGAACAGGTGCCCGCGATCCCGGGCGATGCGCCGGCGCAGCCTGTCGGCGGCTTCCCCGCATCGTGGCAGGGCCAGCACCCGGTCCAGCCTGCGGTCCAGGTCCGCGCGATACTGCTCCAGCGTGGTATCGCGCAGCCTGTCACGCCGCCGCCCGATGGCGACTGCGCGCAGCAGCAGGCGCTTGAACGCTGCCGCGAAGCCAGCATCGCCGCAGTCGATGGCGTATTGCGCGTCACGCAGCAGGTGCGCCAAGCAGACCTGCCACTGGTCCGCGTGGCCGCGTTGGCTGCCGAAGCTGTCGGATACCCACACGCGCGGGCGCTGGGCGCCGAACAGCGTCCGCACCACGACAGCACCCCGGCTGGGGCGGATGACATGCAGCACGCAGACGGCGGTGACGAACACCCATTCCCACCAGGTCTTGCCTGCCACCCGCACGGAGGTCTCGTCGGAGGCGACCACCGCCGATGCGGTGACCTGGGCGGCGATGGCCGCCGCCGCGGCCCCGAGCGGCGCCTGGGCGCGGGCGAGGATGTTGCTGATCGCTCCCTCGCTGATGCACAGGCCGAACACCTCGCCCATCAGCATCCGCAGCCGCTCGAAACCGATCGCCTGGGCGTAGTGCAGGTAGACCACCAAGGCCTCGATCGAGCGACCGAATGGCGAGCCAGGCTCAACCCTCCGTTGCAATTCCAACGGCTTCGCCGTCGGAACCTTTGCCAACTTCGCCCATCCGGTGCGGGTGCCATGGCGCGCTCGCCGCAGCAGGCGCAGCGTCCGCCAAACAGCCGCACCCGCGTCACGTCGGGCCGCACCGGCGGCAGCTCGATGCGGTCATAGACCATCTGCGGCGTTTGCGGCGCGTCGGGCCAAGCTGCGGCACAGTGCGGGCAGGTTTCGAGCTTGGCATCGGTGATGCGATCCGGGTTCGGCTCCAGCACCCGGGCTACGCCGGGGCGGCCTTTGCGCGGCGGCTTTCCACCGGCCGGCACGTCAGGCTTCTGGCCTTTCGACGGTGGCAGCGAAGAATTGTCGGGCGTCTTGGCCGGCTGCTCCAGCCTCGCCAGCCTCGCCTCAAGCTCGGCGATGCGCGCCAGGGCCGCTTGCAGCTGCCCGACCAGTGGCAGCAGCGACCGGATCAGCGCGTCCTTCCCTGCGTGGCTCAGCTTGCTGAGATCAATGTCAGGCGTCACGCCAGCGTTGAATCAGCCACCAAGGGCCACGTCAACCACCGCTGCCTGAGCCGACCCAGAGGCGCCAGTTCCACCCCAGGTGAGTAATTACTCGCCATGTCCCACCACACATCGAACATGCAGAAGCTCCGACCGGCACTCCGCGCGGGCATTGCCTACGCGTTCTGCAATGCCGCCTAATGGCCAAAGTCGGGATGAGACCATAGCAGTAATGTCATAAATTGTTTGTTAGAGTGATATTAAGACTACTGCTTGTTATTTTATATATATTGAGCATGTAGAGCACGTGAAGCACTTATTTACACATAGTGCCATATCATTCTATGGCGACCACACAGCGCATGTAGGAAATCTATGTCGGTATCAGCTCTAGACGGGACGTTATTCTGATGAAAATTGCCCACGCACGATGCGCGTTTGCGAATGCGCCTCGCCCGATGCAGGCAAACGGGTTGCTCACCCTAGCTCCTTTAGGGTCAATCGGCAGCGGAGTGCGACTGCGTCACACGGCCAGCAATCGCTGGCCATGTGACGCTTTGAAGATGCTCGGAGCCGCCAGGGTCGTCGTCAACGACAGCAAGGAAGAGCTGTTCGAGATGACGGCAAGGCTGCGAGGACGGTTGATCCAGCCCCAGGGAGTAGAGCGATGAGCGCGTATGACGTCTACCATTTCGTGGCACTCTGCCGACAGGCCGCTAGGCCCGTCGATCGGCAGGCGCTGGTCCATGCCCGCACGCTGATGGCGTACTTGAGTCTGAGTGTAGATGCGCTTGCAGCCACCAATGAACCAAAATTAGTTACGATCATCGGCAACTACCGCCACGCAAAGCCCGACCGCCCAGTTGCCTTCGGGAATGCGCCGAGACTCGCCCGCGCGATCCTGCGAGCCCTGTCGCGCCTGCAGTGTCAGTTTCCCGACGCAGGGCTGCCCGTTGTCGTGGAGCCGGCGGACATGTGCCTGAGGCAACTGCGCCCGGATCTGGTCCCGGAGAGATCGGCCGCAGATCTGAAAAAGTGGACCTTGCTCGTCAAGCGGCGCGGTTCGACCGGGGGAGTCGGCCGGGGCCTGTCTAACAAAACCATCGCAGAGTATCCGGTCACCTACTGCAAAATTCTCACCGCTTGCGAGGCGGTCGGCCTCACCCTCACGCCGACCGTCGGCATCGCGCAGGTGACCGCCCCAGAATGCCTCGACGTGCTGCTCCCGTACCTCAAAGGACATTTCGGCGAAGGCATTGCGCCGGTCCTGAGCGCGCTGAAGCGCATCGCCAAGGACCTGCTTGGAGAGGAACACCCGAACGTCCGCAGTCTACAAGCCTCGATCTCACGGCTATTTCGTCCAGTCGAGATGGACGCAGCCAGGCTGGCGAAGGCCCGCGCTCTTGTGAATGGCGCCGGTGATCCTGAGATCGCTGGACCGACTATATTGGAGGCTGCGCGGCCAATGATGGCAAGGGCACGCAGGACAGGGCTTCGTCCGGTAGACATGGACAGCCGTGCTGCGGCGGCGACGGCGTATGCCGTCTTCATGAGTTCGCCCGGGATGGACTTAAGCGACCTTGCGAGCTTTCATCTGACAAGGAGTATAAGCGGCGCCGGCGATGCGCGGTGCCTCTTGCGGACGGGGCCGAGCGGCGAGATCGTTAGCGATCGATTAAGTGCCGAGGCCCAAAATTTGTTAGACGAGTTAGAGGCGCTCCGGCGCGGACTCGGTCTGGAATCGCCGTGGCTGTTCCCGCAACGGATGTCGAAGAGGAGGAGGACGACCAACAAGGACCACCAGACCGTCCAGATCGCAATGGGGGCAGTCTACAGCGGCCTAAGGGCAGTGACGGGCAAGACATTCCGCCTGCAGGCTATAAAAGATCTAGTCGGGGCACAGGCACTTGACGAGCACCCGCAGGGCGACCGGGCAATCGCTAGCGCGCTGAACTATCGAGACACCCGCTCGCTGACGCGTCGATTCAGGATCGTCACAGATAGGCCGCAACGTTGCCCGAGGACGCAGCCGTGACCAAGGCGTCAGCCATGGTCGTGCCGGTCGTTGCTGACGAGTTCGCGCAGAGCCTTTCTCGGGCGCGTGCGTCCCTCATCGAAAATCCTTTCGACGATAAAATAGAGACTTTGCTGGCTTGTTTGCCGGCCACCATGGTCAGTCAGCTCCGCCTGGCTTTCAGGCAGACGGCGCGTGACACGACCGTGGCCAGCCCAGCCGAATGGGCTCCCGCGAGCGTTACGATGACCTTGACCGCTCTGATCGCCGCGACGCGGGAGGTCACGGCCGTAGGCTGCCCAGTCGACACCGTCGAACAGTTCACCCGTGCGGAGTACCTCGATGCATTGGAGACGCCGTTCCATGCAGGACGATGGAACGGGCAGACTGTGGCGCGCATTCTTCGGGCCATTCGTCTAACCAATCGCATCGTTCATGGGATGTGTCATGAGCAGGTAGGTAACCGCGCACTTAACTTCGCGCTAATGGCGCGACGAGACAAATGGAGTCGCGTCACCCCTCGCTCCGAGCTTATTCAGGGCGCGTACGTCCTCGCCTCGGTCGCGCGGCTATTTTGCGCAGCTGGTCGGCTGCGTGGCGAGTCGCTGGCCCGCGACGCGGCGCTCCTGGCTGCTGCGGCCGAGATGACCGTGAGGCTGGGCGAACTGGTCTGCCTCGACGTCGGCATGGTGCGACGGTACGAGTCTGGCGGAAGGAGCTGCCTCGAGATCGACATCCCGAGGGAAAAAGCGAAATCCCGACGTTCGCGCATCGCTTGCATCTTCGATCCGCGGACACTGGAGCTGCTAGAACCGCTGCTTAAAGCCGGCCCGAACCAGTCGCTTTTCCGCACGACGGATGGTGATCGGCTTTCGTATTCCTCGGTTGCGTTGATAATAGCGCGCACGTCCACGCTCGTGGTCGGCAAAATGGCCAGCGCCAACCTCATGCGACGGGCGGGCGCATCCGAGATGCCTACCAGCAAAGACAGCGTTAACCAACTGGCCAGTATGGCGGCTAACAGGCATTATCGTCGGGAAGAGTTCGGCGTTGGCCACGCCCTCATCGCCGGCACTGTCAAAAAAATGCGCGGGAAATAGTCATAGTGCTGGAGATTAGATGGCAAAGCTGCAAAAGCAGCCCCGCCAACCCTATGCTTGTCGGGCCGGCCGTCGTCAACGCAACGTGGCGAGTAGCGCCAGTGAATGCAGTTGGCCGCGCCGGCCGTGTTTGCGGTCCCATTTCAAGCCGACCCGCTGGCGATTAGCATCGATGACAATCGAGCGCGACGTTCTCCGCCCACTCCGCTCTGGCTGAGGTGGGCGCCGTGAAAAGGTTAGGGTGCTTAAATCGGAGCGAGTGGGCGGCTTATACCAGATCAGATCAACTCGACTTTCCGCATTTCTGGTGGGCACGAGTGTCGGGGGAGCGTCCGGCGCGGGCCCTCGTGTGCGATGAGTTAAGCTGCGTGCCGCCGGCGCACATAGGTGCTGCGTTGGCATGCGATGCCGTTTTGTCGCATCCACCTTTGCGCCTCCGCCAAGTATCCGAGCCTGACGCCGCCCGTGCTCGCCGGCTGGCTAGCGGCCTTTCGCGGCGGCTTCACGGCGCCGGTCTGGAAGCACGTCGTCGTGCTGATTGCCGGTGCGGTGCTGGCGCCTGGCAAGCGCACCGTGAGCCAGGCACTGCGGGTCATGGGCTTGGCGGCAAGCCCAGGATTTGCCCGCTACCACGGCGTGCTGAGCCGGGCGCGCTGGAACGGACGCGCCGTGGCGCGCACGCTCCTGGTGCAGGTGCTTGGCGCTTTCCTGCCCGCGGGCGAGGTGGTAATCGGCGTTGACGACACCATCGAGCGGCGCTGGGGTCCCAAGATCAAGGCGCGCGGCGTCTACCGCGATCCCGTCCGCTCTTCGCGCGGGCACTTCGTCAAGGCGAGCGGCCTGTGCTGGCTATCGCTCATGGCCATCGTGCCGATCCCTTGGGCGAAGCGGCGCTGGGCGCTGCCCTTCCTGACGGTTCTTGCCCCTTCCGAGCGCTGGAGCGGTGAACATCGCCGCCGGCACAAGACGGTGGTTGATTGGGGGCGCCAGGCGATCCTGCAAACCAAGCGCTGGCTGCCGAACCGCCGCTTGATCGTGGTCGCCGACGCCAGCTTCGCTGCCATCGACCTGATCGCGGCGCTGCAGCGCCGCGTCTGCCTAGTCACAAGGCTGCGGATCGATGCCAGCCTGTTCGCGCCGGCCCCGCCGCGGCGATCAGGGCAGGTAGGCCGCCCACGGCTGAAAGGGCAGCGGTTGCCAACGTTCAAGGCAGTGCTGACCGACCCCAACACCGTTTGGTCGCCGATCACCGTGGCGGAATGGTATGGCGGCAGGCCGCGCAAGCTGGAGATCGTCTCCGACACCGCGGTCTGGTATCACTCCGGCCTGCCGCCCGCGCCCATCCGCTGGGTGTTGGTGCGCGATCCCGCCGGCGAGCGCGAGCCGCAGGCGTTCCTCAGCACCGACCTCGCAGCCACGCCAGAACAGGTCCTGCAATGGTTCGTCATGCGCTGGCGTATGGAGACCACGTTCCAGGAGGCGCGCGCCCACCTCGGCGTGGAAACGCAGCGGCAATGGTCCGACCTCGCCATCCTGCGCACGACGCCAGCGCTGCTCGGGCTGTTCTTCTTGGTTGCGGTCTGGGCCAATCAACTCGCCCGTGCCCCGATCGGTGCCGTCCGTGCCCGAACCGCCAAATGGTATGACAAGCGCGAGCCAACTTTCAGCGACGCCATCGCCACCTTTCGCCGCGCGCTCTGGCGCCCACCGGGTTTATCCATGTCGCGCCAAAGCACAGAGATGATCAAAGTCCCTGTCGCTTTCCTGCAAAGGCTTACGGACACCCTCTGTCACGCAGCCTAAAATGCGGAAAATCGAGTGTAGGAGAGCAAGAAAATCTCCGCAGACGGGCCGGCGCTCTTTCCACGCCCAATGATGGCTTCCGCGCTGATTCCCTTGATCGTCCAGAGCTTGACGCGATCGTCGGACGGCTGGTCCGCCTGGTCTGACATTCATCCTACTCCCTGGGCGGACCGCAGGTAGGCGCCTGGTCGGACGTGCGTCAGGAAACCTTCGGAGTGCGGCGACGCGGCCGCAGCTGGACGACGGGTGCGGCAGGCTCCGCCGGCGCAGTGTAGGGGCGCCACCCCGCGATGGCGCGCACGCATTCCCGTCCCTGGACGTTGTCGGTGATGAGCGGGAAATGCCGGCGCAACTCGATCACGGCGGAAAGCTCGCCGTCTTCGTGGAACGCGCGGCGGATGGATTCGGCGGTTGCTTCATCGACGCAGAACATATCTCCGATATGGAACATGCGCCGCCGCGCGCGCAAGCGGAAACGGCGTGGTCGGACGTGGCGGGTCCGACGAGGTGCGTAAGGGAGGGGAGGCAGGGGCTACGCATGAGATGCAGGTTCTGCCAATCAGCTGGTGAATGTGATGCTTCGTTGCGGAACGGGCACGGTCCGTTCCGCAATGATGAAATGTATCAGACAACAAGTTAGCAGAATCTGCCAACGTGCGTCGCCCCTGGGAGGGGAGGGGAGAGAAAGGGTCGGAGATGGCGGGGGTGGCGGGTATGATTGGGGCATACCCCAGGGAGGCATTCCCGTAAGACAGTTTTCACGTCTCGTATGGGTTGTTTCCGGCTTTCCGAGACGGCAGGGTAAGTGGGTCTAAACCCTAGCGAGACGGAGCATCCTCCCGCATGTCCCTCTACGGCTACGCCCGCGTCAGCACCCTAGAGCAGGACGTCAGCATCCAGCGCGCCGCCCTCAAGGCGGCGGGCTGCAAGGTGGTGCGCGCCGAGAAGGCCAGCGGAGCGCGGCGTGACGGCCGGACCGAGCTGCAAGCGCTGCTCGACTTCGTGCAGCCCGGCGACACCCTGGTCATCACCCGCATCGACCGGCTCGCCCGGTCCATGAGGGACCTGCAGGACATCGTGCACGAGTTGAAAGGGAAGGGCGTCGCCCTCCGCGCGACCGAGCAGCCCGTGGACACCGGAACTGCAGCCGGCAAGGCGTTCTTGGACGTGCTGGGGGTGTTCGCCGAGTTCGAGACCAACCTGCGCCGCGAGCGCCAGCTCGAAGGCATCGCGGCCGCGAAGGCCCGTGGAATTTACCAGGGCCGCAAACCCACGATCGATCCGGTTGAGTTACGGCGCCTGCGCGATGAGGAGAAGCTCGGGCCTGCTGCTATTGCGCGCCGGCTCGGGATCAGTCGCGCCAGCGTTTACCGCGTGCTCGGAACGCATCAGCAGGCGGCGTAGCGGCCCGGCTTGGGCAGTGCGCTTACTTTGCGGTTGGTAGCAACGATGTTGGGTCATCCCTGGTCGATTGCTTTCGCAGCCGCACCCCGGCCCCGCCGCCGTTTTCGGGTATGAACTCCACGCCGCCAGTCTCCAAGGCGCGGTGGATGGCATCCAGGTTGGGGCGGGTGACCGGCGGCACTCCCTCCGCGGCTTCACAGCGTTTCACCGTGGAAAGGCCGACCCTGCTGCGCTCGGCCAGGGTTTCGGCCGACCATCGGAGGAAGCCGCGCGCTGCGCGTATCTGGCCCCCGGTAAGAAGCGTTTCGGATGACATGAACCTATTTGTTTGACTCGTGATGGCGTGAACCGTTTAGTATCAAAATGACCACCCGGGATCAAGGCAACCTGCCGCGGCGGCTTGATCCCACCATCATTGCGCCAGGACCGGGCCGCGCGCCCGCCTAGTGCCCTCCGCGCCGGGGCGGCTCCCCGGCATAGGCAGCACAGGCGGGGTCGCCACCCCGCCTGCGCCTAGTCTCAGAAAAGGTGCTTTTCCCACCATGACCAAGACGTACACCAACCATAGCGTGCCCACCCCTGCCTTGGGGAGCGACTCCTGCGCAGGGACCGCGGCCCTGGGCGCATCCAGTGCCGCCATACCCCCCGTCGCCCCCTTGCGCCGTGCCGTGCTGGCCGGGAGCGTCGCTGCGTTGGCATTGGCAGCCGGAATAACTTCGGCGGACAGCGCACCCCTTGCCAGCCCGGATGCAGGGCTGATCGCCCTGTGCGCCGACCTGGATGCGCTGCAGTGGCGGAGCAACGTTCTGTTCGACGAAAACTGGTGCAGCATGACCGACGCCGAGTTGGAGGTCTTCGACGCCGCGGCCTACCGCCTCGACCTGGACCAGCGCCTTGTCCTGGACCGGATATGCGCCCAGCCGCCCGCCACCCTAGGCGGCTGCGCAGCTCTGGCACGGTCGCTGGCCCTGCTGCGCCCCGACCTGGTGGGCGCTGCCGCGAACGCCGACATGGACGTCCGGCTGACCGCCATGCTGGTGCGCGGCCTGGGGGCGGGGGCATGACCTTGGCCCTCCTTGCGGCCGCTTCTCGCCGGCACTTGCTGGGCGGCGCCGCCCTGCTTGGCGCTGGCACGTATACGGCCGGCGCCGCGGCAGCCCTCGACGAGGACCTGCTTGCGGCGGCCGCGGCCTTCTGCGCCCTGGAACGCCGCATGCGGGACCTGATCGAGGGGCCGGCACGCATCGCCGATGACGGCACGCGGGAGCTGCTACTCCGGCCATTGCGCGACGCGCAGGCGCCGCACCTGGACCGGCTCTGCAGCGAGCGCGCCCGGAGCTTGGCCGGTCACCGGGCGCGGGCGGATGCGTTCGCGTTCTGGGACGGGGGCGAGCTGGCGGATCTGGCACAAGCGAACGGCTTTCCTGCCGACCGGCTGCTCGCAGCCCTTGTCCGTGACCTGACGGGGGTGGCGGAGTGAGCCAACGCTCAGGGTGCCGCACCGATGCCGGCATCCGAGCCAGGGAAGGCTGCCGTGGCGGATGACGCTGCACCGCTGGAGGGCGGCGCTGCCCGGGCCGGCGGGCCGGGGCAGTGTGGCCCAGGGTGGCCAGGGCCGCTACGCCGTCGTGCGCGGCAGCGCACGACGGCGTAGCGGCGGTGGCGCGGCACGCGGTGTCGGCGGTGTGCGAGGCCGAGGACGGCGGCGTGCAAATCAGCGCCGAAGTGGAGCCCCATTCCGAAAGAACCACAACTCGTTGGTTTTGACTGCTAAAATTCATTCGGGGGTAGGGTCCCGGTCGGCGCCGATCGGGACCCTATCAAGCGACATCAGGAATCGGTCCTTCCGCGTCCTCGGTGCAGCCGGGCTGCCATGACGAGCCTCAAGCCGCCTGGAGAACACGGCTTCGGAGCAGTTCAAATCGGTTCTGTCAGGGCTCGCGCCAACATGCATAGCCTGCGCTTTCGGACGAGCGGCAGCGTGTGGTTACGCGGCTTCCAGAATGCCCAGCACGGTCATCGTGCGACGGAGAAACTGCAGTCTGCGGCGATCGGCGGGAACGTGTTGGTGGTGGTGGGTGCGAGGGCGGAGAAAGTTGCGCAGTTCGTCGTAGGCCCGGCAGAACCGGGCGGCTGATCGCGGGCACTTGAAGCCGCGCATGGATCGGTAGCGGCCTTTGATGCCCCGGTGATCCTGCTCGAGCCTGTTGTTCAGGTAGGCACTGGTCCGATGCCGCACCCCTTGGCCCAGCTCGGTGCGGATGGCACGCGGGTAGCTGTCGTGGCCATCCGTCGTAACCCGGTTTGGTATGACCCCGGTGGTCGCCTTGGCCGAGCGGAAGAACGCGCGGGCGGCGGCCATGTCGCGGTGCTCGCTGAACATCACGTCCACCAGCCCGCCAGAACGATCGATGGCGCGATACAGATAGCACCAGCGCCCGTGCACCTTCAGATACGTTTCGTCCACATACCAGCTGCAGCCTGCCTTGCCGCGCCGGCGCCGATCCTCGGCCAGGGCGGGGGTAAGCTTTGCCTCCCAGTCGCGTACGGTCTCGTGGCAAAAGACGATGCCGCGGACAAGGAACATCTCGGGCAGATCGCGCAGAGCGAGCTTGTAACGCAGACGCCAGAGCACCACGAGGGCGATGACGTCGGACGGGTATTGCGTGCGGTTCATCACGCTATCGCTGCGCTCATTGAACTGCTTGCTACACTGGCGGCAGCGGAACCGGCGATACCCCTGGGCGGGCCGCTCGGTCACCGCCTCCGACCCGCACTCGATGCACCGCATTCCCGCCGCCCCGCTGATGAGGGGCGGCGCTATAGCCGGACGAGCTGCCGCCGACCAGGTGCCTTGGCGCTAGCCCTGACGGAACCTCATCCGCGCCATCGTGGCCGGCGAGCGTGACCCGGCCGTGCTTGCCGCCCTGCGCGACTATCGCTGCAAAGCCTCCGAAGAGACGGTCCGCCAGGCGCTGGTCGGCAACGACCGCGAGGAGCACGTCTTCGCGCTGGCGCAGGCCCTGGAGCTCTACGACACCTACCAGGCCAAGGTGGCCGCGTGCGACGCGCGCATTGAGGCGGCGCTGAACCGCTTGCAGGCCGATTGCCCGGTGCCCGCCACGCCGCTGCCCGCGCCGCGCCACCAGGCGCAGACGCACAATGCGCTCGCCTTCCCGGCACGCGAGGCCTTGCACCGGATCCTGGGCGTCGATCTGACCCAGATCCACGGTCTCGGGCCGTATCTCGCGCTCAAGCTGGTGGGCGAGTGCGGCACCAGCCTCGCGGCCTGGCCCAGTGCCAAGCACTTCACCTCGTGGCTGTGTTTGGCACCCAGCAACAAGATCTCCGGCGGCAAGGTGCTCTCGGCCAAGACCCGGCGCTCGAACAATCGAGCCGCCGCCCTGCTGCGGCTGGCCGCGGTCGCAGTGGGCCGCACCGAGACGGCGCTCGGCGCCTTCCGCCGCCTGTCCGGGCGCGTGGGCAAGGCCAAGGCGGTGACCGCCACCGCGCGCAAGATCGCCGTGCTGTTCTACAACACCCTGCGGCACGGCACGGCCTACGCCGATCCCGGGGCCTCCTATTACGAGGAGCGATACAGGCAGCGCGTGCTGGCCAACCTCCGACGCCGGGCCAAGTCGCTCGGCTACGTGCTGCAGACCACAGACCCGACCCCACCCATGGCGGCAGTTTCTTAGGAACCAGCAGATCGGCAAGGAATTGGGCCTTTGCGGGTCTGACGTGCAGGTCATGAC
>JAABUR0100003467.1_pt1 | contig 22088 bp, 26 predicted proteins | sample 5560091 | NCBI WGS metagenome assembly JAABUR01 (sample SAMN10711879, study PRJNA513375) | rock metagenome | isolation source: Antarctica rocks | place: Antarctica: Victoria Land, University Valley sud
GTAGCGATAATCGGGAGATTAGAATCTGGCGATAGAGCAGCTGCCGTGTCGGGCGGAGGAGTAAGAGCAGCGTAATGCTCGCGGAGACACATGCCAGCGAGAAGCACCATAGACGTGCAATGAACGAGGGAGATGATTTCTCGTGATAACGCAAGTCGAGACGGAGTCGCGCCCTCAGGTATAGACAGGTAGAAGGCCAGAGGATACAAGGCCAAACCTGCGGCGAAGAAGGTTGGGGGGGTGGCAGAAACGCAGCCCATGTTGATAATGGTATGGTAAACCGTTGGTAGCTTGCTGAAACTAGGAGGCAGAACGTTGCTCCTTGACTTGGCTGAGGAAGATGTGTGGTTGTGGTATGCTTCAGGAGAATGATGTTAAGTCTAGGATAAGACGGGGCAGATTCTTGTCTTCTGGGGGCTATTGGCCGAGCACCCCAGCAGCCGGGGCGCATAGCCGTGTGCCAAGCACACTACCCGGGGTTCTCACCCGACCACACCCGGGTGGCAACCCATTTCGGCCTCGTCGGCCTCAATTCGAACCCCGAGAGTGGCGGGGAGCAAGGGGATATATAGGAGGCATTCCTACCTGTTTCTGTCCTTCATCTCGTCGATTTTCGGGCAGACAGCGCTTTTGCCCACCCACCCACTCCATAGCTCAGTCGCTTAGATAAAGGGAGTTCTTGGCGCCGTTGGGCAGCTTTTGGGGCCTCTTTTGGCTCTGAGTGCTGCCGATCGGTGCCGGGCATGCCCAACCATAGAAAATATAGATTGTTTGTCACCACAGTGCTTCGGACCAATAGCCTGATGCAGGCTGATATACTTCAAGGCGATTGAGCTGTTTTTAATGCCACTATGCTGTGAAATCATCTTTGCGGCATAGAATCCTTCAAAGTTTTGCTTTATCGCTTGCCATGATGATGATTGGTGAGTGCTCATATACTTCTTAAAGGATGATTGTTCCGATTGGACGCAGGTGCATTCTCAATGCAGCATGTTCTCTAATTGGATTTTCATGTATTACAACCACATGCAGGACATCAGGCTGAGCCCCACTTTGATGAGAGCGAAAGTATATCTCTTGCGCAGCTTGCACCACCTGTTTAAAGGATTCCCTCATACTACTCTTGATGTCTGTTATTTATATCTTGCGAAGACTCATCAACTCATTCTTGGTTTGCATTCACTTCTTCCAGTTGTCTAAAATGCGTTCTCTATTGACAGTATCCCTAATCATTTGTTTTTTTACGAGCTTCAGCATCTGCATAACAGAAGGTAAAGTTCATGAAAGTGCCCTTTAGCTTTTCGAAGATAATCTCTGACAAACCAGCCTCTATAACTTCCCGGCCGCAATGCAGTGAATGCTCCATAGTAGCAGATTTCACTTACAGTACCCTAAAGAGTAATGCAGGCCAATTCACCTTCGCTCCCTTAGGTACCACAAGCGCCACGGGTGCCGCGTAGGGGACAATCTAAAGGTCCTTGCGTCTCTGTCCTCGTTGACTAATTCCTGGACGTAGTTCATCACCCGGCACTTATATCGTATTCTCGGCATATTCGATTACTTCCTGCTATCTTTCGAACGGACAGTGCGTCACCTCTTCAGGCAGTCCAGTGACCTTAACATCACCATACTCTCTCACAAAGCCGTCGACTACCGATAGTGCACTATTTCAAGAGATGGCTGAATCACTCTTTGTAAACTTATTAGGATTTTCGTCATGCTCAGGTGGTGGCGAAAACGTAGTGCCGACACCTTTAGTTACAGCGATACCAGATACAACAAATTTGACAATATCTGCCTCACGCACCGCCATCAGTTCAACGACTGCCACCAATTCGACCTCTGAACCACTCACATCACCACCTCCAATGAACATAACTTCGAAACCTGCCTCATCCTCGAATTCTACACCCAAATCCCACCAAAAAGACGTAAAGTTGGCGGTTGGCATTGCAGTACCAATCGGTAGCATCGCGTTGTCCGCCCTTGGAATTTCTCTATTGCGCATCTATCGAAAGCAGCGTCATACGAACACTGTCGATCAAGATGCACAAGAGGACTCGCTAGCATTCCTTCAGCGAAAAGCCGAGCTTGAAGCGAAAGAAAGAAGTAGGTACGAATTACCGGCGTTAGATATAAGACATGAATTAGAAACAAGGGAGATCAGGCCCGAGCTGCATGGCGGATTGACATGGCAGGAGCTGAGAGGCGCAGAGCATTCGCGAGAGCTTGAGGTTCCCAGATGAACTCATCAATTCTGTAAATGTTGACAAATCCAGTGTTCTTGAGTGCGGAGATTGCACTATCGGATAAGTTCAAAAAGGTTTTGCAAGATCAGGACTTTCAGCAGCATCTCGTCCTAGTGGCTATCGATGAAGTGCACGTCGTCAGCGAGTGAGGCCAGCACTGGAGAGGTTCATACAGTCGCTTGGCGTTGCTGCGAGACTTAATCGATAGGTCTGTGCCTTGGCTGGGCTGTTCCGCAACTCTCGACTCGGTGATACTGACCGAAATCCAAGAGCTTTGCGGATTTGATCCTATCACTCGTATTCAACGTACCTCGATTGATCGACCGGACATAAGGCTTGGGATTCGATGTACACAGCATTCCGTAGATACATTCGGTGACCTTGATTTCCTTATTGAACCGGTCAAGGCAGCTGTCGAGCGAACGGCAGAAGAAAATAGTGATAATATGGCCAGAGAGGCACTCAGGCGCGGTGACCTTGCTACTGCTCACTCAATCGTATCGGCCCATACTCGTCAAGAGACAGAACAAGCGGGATCCGGTAGTCGTGCATGCTGCAGGACTATCCCGAAGACTGTTGTGTATATCGACTCCATAAAACTGGTTGAGGCGGCAGTTCACGTGCTGGTCAAAAAGTTGATTCAAGCGGGCAGTTCAAAGACGTCTGCCTTCAACGCCATTGAAGCCTATCATTCAGAGCTCGCAGAGTTCGACAAGAGATCGATTGCCGCAGAATTCGCAAAGCCTGATGTCGAAGACGTTCTGAAAAGCCCGAGGCATCGTATTATCGTAGCTACCGACGCAATGGGAATGGGTATCGATAACTCAGATATCCGACGCGTTGTTCAATGGAAGCAGTCACCAAGCATGTGCGCTCTGTGGCAGCGAGCCGGTCGAGCGGCGAGAGGTCGGGCAATCTGCGGCGAATTTGTTTGGTTTGTTGAATCATGGTGCTTTGGAGATAGGCTCGACTCATCGGCTCAGGTCAAGAAGAGAACGACTGAGCGTGAGAGACGATCCGTGCTACCACGGGGCCTGTGGGAGCTGATTAACCTTCCAACGTGCATTCGAAGAAGCATCCTTGAATTCTATGATGACGACTTGTCCTCACAACCCCATCTGGGAACAGACCCACGTCTCTGCTGTAGCAGATGCGCCAGCATTGAGACCAGACCACGTACCAGCAAAGCAGGGCAGCCTGTCAGAGTCATTCAGTCTCAAAAGCATATCACTGCTGCGATGAACTCGACACTGATTGAGTGGCGAGAGACAAAGGCAGCGACGGTACTATTCTCGACGATATTCTCGACGATATTCACGGATCATAAGGTGCAGTTGATCCTTCCGGACAAGGCTATTTTCGATATATCACGAACTGATGCAACAGTCGACTCTATCGACGCATTGATCACCGCGACCAACGGGCGATGGGCAGACCTGCGCCTCTATGAAGGTGAGGTTGTTGAAGTGATTCAAAATGCATGCTTGCAAGCAACGCTTGCCAAAACCCGAAGCAGGCGTTCTTTGACAGCGATAGATGTGAACTCTGCAGAGATTAGAGATGGGCCGGATCCAAAGCGGATGAGGTTGATGGGAAAGGCACGGGGATAGCCGGCACAGGTTAGTGTTACTCGACATCGTCCGTAGCAAAGAACTGAGTGATTTCACCCTCGTCTTCGTTGTCTTCGTCGTCGAGAACAGAATTGTCTGCCCCCGTATAGCTATACTGAAAGCTGCGGCATTCTCTTCTGTTGAATTTCACTAATGCATCATCGGCAACGCGCGTTGCTCCAAGATGTAATATATCAGTGGCCTCGTATTTGACGGTTCGGCCACTGTGTAGGGCGATTGACCCAGTCCGCGATAAGCGCTAAGCCATGATCATGATATCAAGCTTTGCTGACTTCTCTGAATGTCTGCCGTTTCGATCAAGGCCGTACAGTGATTCAATATGATTAGCAAGAGTGACGAAAAACTCGATGTTCAAAGCACAATGCTCGAAGAGATAATTCAGCGTGATAGCAGACTCACGCTTATTCTTAAATAACTTCTTGAGAGTGTCATTGTTGTTGCGATCGTGCACTTCGAGTTAGCCTAACATAGATCGTGTCAGACTATCATAGACTAGTATAGGGCTGATGTTGACACGCTAGCGGCCTAGCGTGCCTTCGTGAATAAAACTCACGACGTGTTGCATCTTCTTTCTTCTTCAGCTTTGAACTTCTAGTTAGAATACACTCATATGATTCGCTCTATGCAGACTCATAACATTAGTTCAAAGCTCATCAATCTTGCTATCGACGTGTAAACGATATAAAAACAAGCTACATCACTCAAACTTGAATTGAAATCGAAATTTGAAAATCGAGCTCAGAAGACTCGTTAGAAATCAAGAAATTTCTAGAACAGAACAGAAGAACACAAACATGTTGTTCTAGACTAACTCTTTACTGAGCTCATCGTCAGAACAGAAGAACAGAAGAACATGAACGTGTTGTTCTAGAACTGAAATCAGAAATTTCAGTTGAATCTCGATCAGCAATTTTCTATTCACTAGACTGATCGCGTTGAATCGAGTCATCGAGATTAAGTTGAATTCTCGACTCATCAAGACTCGATTCAAGTCAGAATTCTTGACTTGAGTATTCAAGTTGAGTCAGAAGATTTGATCTGAGTAATCGAGTCAAGTTAGAGAATTGAAATCGAGTATTGACTTGAAATTTTCGACTCGACTCGTTAAGACATGAAGATAAATAGATAGATATTTTATTATGACTCTCTATTATGACTTTCTATTATGACTCTTTATCAAATAGTCTTCATGTTTTCTCTTCATGACTTCTCTTCATGACTTTCTATCAAACGATCTTCATGTTTAGACCTGTCATCAAGTTCGAGTTGCTCAACTCAACTCAAGTTGAGTTTCAGAATTGAGTTAAGTTGAGAAAGATCAATTCAACTCAATCGAGTTAAGTCAGACTCTTGATTCAATTCAATCAACTCAACGAGTTGACTTGAATTCAACAACAGATCTAAACATTTTACTTATTTGAAATAAGTACTAGTAGAATGATATTATGAAACTTTAAAATGTGTGTGTATGAATGATCTTTATTTACATGTCGAAAAGAAATCTATATGTATGTAAAGAAATATCTTCAACTTCTCTATTGTTGACTTAGATCTCAATCACTGTTTCTAACTAAACTGCTTGAAGAATGTGCAAGCAATTTCATGAAAACAGTAAATTGCAAAATGAATTGCAAAACTATTTACATGAACTTTCTATTGATGTCTTCTTGTCTTCTTTGCTCAGACAATGCATTCAATTTAACTTTACTCTTAAATAATGATTTCTTCTTGAAATTAGTCATTTTAAAGCTACGTTTACATGTTGAAACAGAACTTAACTTCAAAAAAGAAGTCATCTTGCATTGTTCTTTTTTCATTGCTAAAGATGATGACTTAAATTCTTTATTCAATTTAAAGACTGCAACGAATTTCATCAAATTTCTTTAATTCATTATCTTTCATAATGATTGATTATTCTTTTTCAATCTGTTTCTCTTAGTCAAGTGTGATGTAACTTGATTAAAATGAGTAAACGCTGAAAATCAAGCATTCAAAAGTGAAGTTGTCATAAATCTTGCTGTTGTAAATCTTGCTGTATTAAATAACGTAAATAATAAAAGTTCTTTGAAGTTTGAGAATCTAAATTACGAAGATGATATGAAAAGATCAACATCAATTGTATCATCATTTTTCAACTTTGATATTGATAATTAAATGTCTGATAATGAACAATATAACATTACTTATCATGCTCATTATCATCAACATCATCATTTGATGATGCATCACTGATATACTCTAAATCTTCATTAACATCGATGATAAATATTTAATCTTTGTTCTTTTCTTGTTTCTGTGCATCGAAAGCTCTTTTCTCTTTAATAAGCTCATGAGACTTAAATTCTGCTTTCAACTTCACAGCATCTGCATGCTTAATCATCATGATATTTAATATGATGTTGACAACAAGAGAGCTGCAACGATAAAATAATAAGTCTCATTTCAGATTGAAAACTTGTTCAACATTTATTGAGATAGCTGAAATTGTTAAAATATCTTGAGTCATTCTACTTAAATGAACAAAGTTTCTGAAATGATTTCTTCAGAACTTAATGAGATCGATGTCTTGAACAATGTTTAAAGCTTATTAGAATTTGATATTTCAAACTATGTGACTGCGAAATCAATTGCAAAATCAATTGCAAAATTGATTGCAAAATTGATTGCAAAGAAATTATGAGACAACATTAATTATGCAATAAACAAAATAAAGAAAAGAAAAACTAATTTTGATTCAAATATCATTTTGCTTCATTAGTTGAAACAAGTGATGATGAATTGTAACATCTGAAATTTCGTCTAACGACTATATCTGCAATGAAAGATGATTGTTGCAAGACTTTTTCTTGAAGTTGATCTTGCAATGTAGTTGAGTCGAGAGCATAATGTTTAGCATAATAATTTATAAACTTTCGTTTGTATCTTTGTTTATAGTCGCTGTCTTGTCATGTAGATTGCTCATATAGATTTAGTTTCTGATGAGAATCTATAATATTTTTGAGATTGTACATTAACTTTCGATCATGACTGATATCTGCGTAATATTCAAATAATTTGATTCAAGCTTGCGTTAAGACTTTCAAAAGCAAACACTTTCAAGAACATTGCTTTCTCTTCAGAGCTGTCATGTGATCTTCAATATGAAAGAACAAAACATCATAAATGATGTAAATTGCATTGATGCTGAGTTTGCAATTACATTCAAGTAAATCAGTAAATATCGCGAATGATTTGAGTAGTTTTACAAGATATCAAACATGTGTTCATTCTTCATTATTGAAAGATAGCTTTTGAAGAATAGTATTTTTATTTTCGTGAGTAGAAATATAATTCTTGATGAAGACTTGAAGATGAAGTGCTTTCAAAAGCATGAGACAGATGAAATTTCAGTGAATTTTAACATTTTATATCATCTTCAGATGAAGTTCAAAATTGCGTTGAGACTTGTGAAAGTTCTCTATTCTTTGAGAACTTTCGTTCATATAAACAGAAAGCTTTTAAATCTAATTAAACATTACTATAATGTCATGAATAAGAGTGTACTTTGTATTTTCGATCGCGATTGCAAAATCGATTGCAAAATCGATTGCAAAAATAATAGCAAAGCAAACTAACATAATAAATAAAAATTATTAATTATCTTGAACAGTGTTTGAGATAGACTCTCTTGTATAAGCATGCTTTAAAGACTATTTTTAAGTATTTAATACTCTTTCTCATTCTCATTCTTGAAACTTAACGTCAGCGATTTGAATAACTGTTTAACAGCTAACTGAATTACATGTGCTAAACATGATAAATGTGAAGTAGCTGAGAACATTTGCAAAATCTCGTTTAATGCAGTCATCATAATATCATTATTGCTGACGTTGTCTGTGATTACAGTCATAACTCAATCTTGAATATCAAGTTCTTGCAATATTCATTCAGTAATACTGCTTAGATTGCTTTCAATATACTTGTCTTTGATTTATTTAAAGCTCAACAAGACTTTTTGATACTTTCAGAACTCAATGTAGTAAAATTTCATGATGACTAGAAAAGATAATTTATTAGAACTACTTCATTCATCTAGACTAATGAAGATTTTAGAATTTGTTAATAAATTCTTAAGTATGTTGACTTGAACAACAGTTGCTTAATTCTTCAGAGAGATCGTAAGTTTGATTCTGTGTGACAAAGTAATGCTTGATCATATCATTTCAAATGCTCATTGAAATTGAACATTGTCAATAGCTGCATGAGAAATATTTAAAGCAATGAAAGTCTTTTGAAGTTGTAATGCAAAGATTTCTGAAGTATATTCTTGATGAAAATATGATTCTGTGATTTGTTAATCTTTTGCAATCTTTTTTGCAATTTGTTTTGCAATTTATTTTGCAATCTGCAGCTAAAAAGCAACTTATTAAAGCTTTAACTCTAACAAAGTTATGAATGTCTTGAACTTTCATGATCTTAGTTGCTAAGTTTGTGTATCTATCACAATCTTTGCTATTCAGATGATGTTTCATAATGCTGTTATCAATACTTCTATTATTAAAATGCTCATAGACATGTAAACATAAACAACAAATGAGTTTGAGTCTTTTGCTTTCAACTAAAGCTGTCTGATAAAAGTTATTTCATATTTCATCTGTTTATGTTTGTAAAATTCACTTTGAATGATGATAGTCTGATACTTTTCATTCTACTTGCATTGCATATTGAGTTTGCTTTCATTAATTCAGAAATATATGTTAATATTCTTGCTCATAATTGTATAACACATATTATTCATTGTGTAACGACTGCAGTTCAATGAGCACGACAGAAGCAATGTTAGAAGAAGAAGATTAAGCATTATCATGCTCACTGTTATCAAGATTCTCTGAAGATATATTTATAAAACTGAATAAACTGTTCATACTTGCTTGCAATTTCAATGTTCTGTTTCAAGAAAATAACATGATAAGTAAGTTAAATGAAAAAGAGACTGCAAAAAAAGTTGCAAAAAGAATTATTAAGAAAGTTGCAAAAAGAATTAAAAACAAGTTTGATCTTTTAAGCATCATTAAGCTTAGAGTTTAAAGATCAATGCAAATCGTGCGTCACTGTTGACTTGTAACTGATTGATTCTTATCATTTAAATTAATTGTTAATTATTCTAAAAACTAGCACATTTTAATAGATTTCAAACATTATGATTGACTAAAAAGCTTATTACAAATACAAGAAAATAATTATACAGAGATGAACTGAAGTATGAAATAATCATTGCACAAAATTATACAAAAAAAATGTTTAATTCTTCTGTTCACTTCTGTTATTTAATTATTACATGAAAGTATGATGTAATGCTGCATGCAATAAATGATTCTATCTATCAGCTTGTGACTGCAAAACTAGCTAGATCATTGATTTAGAAACACTTGATTTCTAAAATATGAACATTAAAAGAATCAAAAAGATTACTTAACTTCTTAATTTTAAATATTACTTTTCAGATTTTACATGTCAATTTGTGTGAAATATTTGATGTTCATTCATACTTGTTGTAGTCAAAATTTGTCAATCAATTCTCAGTTTGATCTGATAGCACAATTCACTTGCATGACTTGTTCTTAATCGTCTTTCTTCTTGATCATACTACACGTCATAAAGTTTTCTCAGATGTGATGAATGATTCTTGAAAGTGCTTTGATATCAATTTGCAATCTCGAGAGATCTGATAATTTCTGAAGAAGACTCAACAATACTGATTGCTCTTTGCTTTTTTATATGTCACAATGTTAGTATAAATATTGAAATACAAGTCGCGAAATTGATTGCAAAATTGATTGCAAAATTGATTGCAACATCAAGAATAAAATCAAGAGCAAAATTAAAAGCAAAATCAAGAGTAAAATTCAAATAGTAAAAGAAATAATAATCATGTTGTAAACAAAATTACAAAAAGAACTGTCAAAAACTTACACAATAAGACGATGTATTACATCTTTTCAGAAATTTTGAAACTATCAAAGAATCTTCACTGTCAATGCTTCTTTGATGACATTTAAGTCATTCATCATCATCTTGAGCTTTTCTCTCAGAAGTAAGTCATTCATCTGATATCATTCTTTCATCTGAACGTCATTAATATCAGAGAGTTTCTCTCATTGAGAATTCTTCACATTTATATTAAAACAAGCATTTAATACTGAAAAATCTTGATTGACACTTGTAACATCGAGACGTGTTCTTACATGATTCACTGTATTTTCTTTTGCAATTCTATAAATTTATTAATATTTGATTGCAAAAAAGATTGCAAAAAATATCATTAATTTCATTTGCTATTCACATACACAGTCAACAAGAACTCATGATCATTATTTGATGCTTGTAGATAAACATTCAATTTTTTGAATTGCTTGATTCAGTAAAAATGAATATTTCTATCTCTGTTTTTCACATCTTCAATTTTCTTCTCATCATCTGTCATATTTTGCACATGAGTTTTAGTCTTTTTTGAATGTGTATTGTTGAAATAATCTTCAATAGTCTTGCGCTTGTGAGTAAACATCATTGCAAATGCAGAACAATAGTTAACTTGTAAAAGCAATGATATAATGATTTAAATAATGAGGTGAAATAATGAAGATTAATTGCAATGATGAGATATGAAATTTAAACTTTGATATCTTGATTTAAGATTTTAAGATTTAGATTGTCATCATTTCAACATTAATTAAGTTGTATAATCTGTCTGTCTGTCTGTAATTCATACATTCTTGTGACATCGATTTAGACTCGACTCATGAGAAACTCTATGCTATTTATATCGAGTGAACAAAACTCTCTGAGAAAGAAAATCACTCGTCGTTTATACAACTGCTTCGCGCAGTCGAAACAATAAGATTGACACTGTGTTATCAAGTAATGAATCTATAGCTTCTATTCAGCGTGTGACGCTTGAGTAAACTCTTAATGAGTGTCTGTGTTGTTCATTTATGACGCATCGTCTTTGTTCTGCTCTTTATTGACGATATTTTATACAACGATGTTTTGATTCGATTCTCGATTCGAAGATGAAAGACGTTTTCTTTGCACTCGTGATGCTCGTGATTGTAACGTACGTAGAGCTGCGTTCTCTTGCTCAATGATTGTCATTCATTGCGCAGAGAAATATGTGATGAAAGAGAGATGCACACGATGAGAAGATAGAGTGTAATTGTACTGAGTAATTCTTTTCTTCTTTTGATTTGACTTGTGTCACGTAGACGTTAAATGAATTGTTAGTATAGACGTGCAATCGCAATCGTTCAATGTTTGACTCTGATCGATGAAAGAGAATGCATTCTGATCGTTCTCTTGAGCTCTTGATTTTTCACGTAGATAGATGAATGACTTGACGTCAAGTAAAGAAGATGAGTTCAAGCTCTCTCAGTATATCAGCGTGATTGACGAGTCACTACTTCTTCAAGCACTGTAGTCACGACTCTCAGACTGAGAACGACTATTCTATCTGATATCTTTTCATCAATTACTCGACGACATTGTCGATGTGATGAAGACGTTTCAGTATATCGATGCAGTCGACGAGTCGCAAATTCTTCGATCACTTGTAGTCACGACTCTCATACTGAGAACGATTATTTCACTAGATATCTTTTCATCTCTTACTGACATCAACATGTCATCAATCACTCTCATAGATTGATTGTGACTGTTAGAAGAGATGTTGTCACGTAGATGAAAACTCTGCACGATCAACTTTTCTGCTCACGCAACATTCTAACATCGTTCAAATTGCGTTGAATTGAGATCTCTTGACTCTTCTGACTTCTATTTGAACATAGAATAGAATCAAAAGATTCGTAGTCAACATCATGAACAGATGAATCTCGTTGTCAGTCTAAGTTATATAATCATCAACTTTCTTTTTCTTTTATCTTCAAACAACAACAATCACAACATATTGCAATCATGATTGCAACAGCTCAGTAAGTTATGTATCAGTTTTATGAGTTTATAGAAGATCACAAAACTGATTGCAATACAGAAACAATGAGCTTAATTCTAATGATAAAATGCTACTCAACATCTTTGATTTTACAACTGACGAGATTTAGAAATCGATTTTGAATTCAAATGAATTCTTCAACTTGCATGAATTTATGTATATATTTCATTTCTTATTACTCTTGAATTGATTGCAAAACTGATTGCAAAGTAGAAATAATATTGCAGCAAATTCTAAATTCAAGTTTACAAGATCAAATCTTGATCATGAGTCAAATAATAAATCGCGATTGTTAAGCAGCTCAGAATCATTATTGTCAAGCTCATCATCATCATTCTCATCATCATCATTCTCATCATCATCATCTTCATTATTACTCAGTAAAAAATCTCATAACAAGCAATTTGTCAAAAAGATGCTTCAAAAACAGTCAACAGTAAAGTTGAGAATTGATGATAAAAAGTTAAAGTTCATCAGAGTAAGTTTTGAGTCTTACTAGATTGCAAAAATGATTGCAAAAGTAATTTCAAAGACACTGATCATATGTTAGAATGTTCAACTCATTGAGTCAGTCTGTGTTATCAATATCATCATAAAAAGTGATTTTATCAAGCTCAAGAAAATGCGAAAATATTGCAAAGAAACTATGATACTTCGTGAAATTCATTAATATCAAAAAACAATTGACTTACTTATTTCAAAGCTGTCGTTTCAGCATGTGATTCGCGAAGTGTGTTATGAATTGATTGAAGTCAATCTTCACTTTCAATCAAAAGCTATAAAGACATTGCAGAAAATGACAGAAGCATGACTTGTTGCAATGTACAAAGATTAGTTTCATGATCAATTTTGCAATTAATTTTGCAATTAATTTTGCAATTCAAATACTGATTACTTAACAGATATCAATCTTTGCACAGTTCATGCAAAGTGTGTAATCATTCAAGCAAAGAATATGAGATTGATTTTTCATCTCATGAGCGAAAAGTTTACATTTGAAGCTTGTTTAAATTACATGACAAAGTAAATAGTCATGTTACTATGCAATCAGAATGCAACGCTGTCGCAAGACAAATAAATAGTAAATACAATTTTTGCACTGTCACACTGTTAGTGATACTATTGCTTTCGCGCATAATTCAAGTTAATTCTTATCGCTTTTGTCAAGAACTTTAGTTTTTTTTCTCTTAAATGTAAAGTCAATTGATTAATTACTTGTATGCATGAGATTTCAGCGCAAACGAGATTTTCACACACGCTAATTAAAACTATTTATATTGATGTCATTTTAGCACGTCAAACTCAATACTATTTGTTGCTAATCTTTTTAAATTAGAGTGCGTGAAAACTTAGTTTGCATGAAAATCTCATGCATACAAGTAATTATTCTATTTTTAGAAATTGAGTTCAAATTCAGTTTGCATGAAAACTCAATGCATATGAGTAAGTATACTATTTTTAGAAATTGAGTTCAAGCAACTCAACTTGATTTTGAGTTGAGCTTGAGTTGAGAAGAATCAACTCAATCTCAACTCAAACTCAGAATTAAGTTGAGTTGATCTTTCTCAACTCAACTTAACTTTAACTTGACAACAGATTTATTCATGTTTTTCTACCATGTTTTTCTATCATGTTTCTCTATCATGTTTTTCTATCATAGCTTTCTATCATAGCTCTTTATCATAGCTTTTTATCATAGTTCTTCTTCATGACTTTTCTTCATAACTCTTCTTCATGATTCTTCTTCATGACTTTTCTTCATGACTTTTCTTCATGACTTTTCTTCATGACTTTTCTTCATGACTTTTCTTCATGACTTTCTATCAAACAGTCTTCATGTTTTCTCATCATGACTCTTTATCAAATAGTCTTCATGTTTCTCTTCATGACTTTCTATCAAAAAGATAATGCAAAAAGATAATGCAAAAGCAAAAAACCGGAAAATTTTTCTATATTTAACTCTCTTGATATCATATTCGATTACTTAATGAGTTGAGTTAAGAGTCTGAATTAAATCTCAACTCAAGATCAATATTAAGTCGAGTCAGAAGATTTAACTCAAGTATTCAAGTCAAGTCAGAAGATTCAATCTGAGTAATCAAGTCAAGTCAGAATGTAAATATGAAAACTCAACTTAATGATCAGTCTACTATTTACATAATGACTAGAAGCACAGAATTAGAATCAATGAGCATTGCTTGCTACAAACTTTGAAATGCTGAAAGAAAATCACTTTTATCACAGAATTAAACAACATCAGAAAAAGAAGATACAAATGTGTCATTGAATACAAAAGCAGAAAACATAAACACGTTGCTTTTTGATCACAAAATGATCAAGATCAGCATCAACATTGAACTGAATGCTTAAATAAGTACTCATGAAGCAGATGATCTTGTTGCGTTTATCAAGTACATATGTCAACAGCATGACATTGAAATCAAGATTCACAATGACATGATTTAAATGTTGAATGACATTAACAAGATCAACATTGAATTGAAAGTTATTAACATCAAGTTGAAAGTTACACAAACAATGTTGAATGCTGTTTAAACATGTTTACAGAAAGAAATGAAGAAAAAGAATGTGATTATACATCATTTAGAAGCAACATTAAGTCAATTAAGCACTTTGATTTCAAAAGATTAATTCTTGAAGTCAATTAAGCTATTTGATTTGTCTCTGTTTGAAGATTTGAGACAGAATGTGAATAATTGATTGTCTTGAATGCAAAACAAGCTGAAGATGAACAAAAATCATTTTTCTATTGAAGAAATGAAGATTGCATATATGAAAAGTCAAGTCAGTGAAACAATGATCAAACACATAGTACTCAGAATGAGAAACATAATTATGAACTCATTTCTTGAAGCAGAAGAGATACTGTCAATCATAAATAAAATGTATGATGATTTCAATCAACATCATATGATTCAACGACAGTTCTTGAAGTTGTATTAAAACAAGATCTTCTTTCATGAATTTTGAATGAAATTTCAAAGACTTAGTGTAAAACTAAAATACAATAATGAAACTTTACTAAATGATCTTCAATATAAAATTAGCTCAGATCTTCAGTAAGTCATGATCAACAAATGAACTATGAATTTGAATGAATTCATCAACATCTGCATGCAAGTCAACGTTCAATTGACGAAATTAAATGTTTAATCAGTTCTCAAGACATCAACAACTTAAGTCACTCATTTTATTGCTAGCATCTTGATGACAATCACTACTGCAATCTCAGCTTCAATCTCTGCATAAAAGAAACTCAGAATATTAAACGTTGATTTTGCTAAAGAGAAGTTGTTTAAAAAAGAACTTTGCTTCAAATGCAAGAAGTTAAAACATAAAGCATGTGATTATCTTGAATCAGCTCAAATGCATGAAATCACAGCAAATTTGAAAAATGATTTGCTTTCATCAAAGTAGTGACTGAAGATGATATACTCATATTCTGTTTCATCAGCATGTTTGATGATTCATTTGATTTCAAGTCGTTCATTGTTGATGTCATCTTAAATAGTTTAGAAAAGATATTCAAATTCTTTGCTCTGATAAATATTGAAGTCATTGACATGACTTTCATCAATGAATCTTTAATGTCAAAGCTATGTGAACACTTTGATATTCAGTCAATATTGCTGTTAAAATCAAAGTTGATTTGATTGTATGATGAAACTTCTGATTGAAAGTGTTAGAATCATGTTTAAATGATACAATTAATGAAGATCAGAGTTAATAATGCTTGATTTTTAAAAATAGCTATAACTGAATATTAAGAATACAGAAGAAGATTGATACAAAAGCTTCTATTTATATAATGTTCAGAGATTGTGTTAAACTTGAAAGAAATGTGTTTATGACGCAAGAAGAAAATTATGTAAATGAACAAGATGTTGATGAAAGAAAAGAATGTTGAAGAAGAAAAAGAATGTTGAGTCATATTTGAGTCAAATCTGAGTCAGATTTCGACTAGATTGTTGACTAGCTTTAATTATTACACAGAAAACTCGCTAGCGTTGATTGCAAATTGATTAAAGCTTTAATCTTGTTCAATCTTATTGATCTTGATATGCTTGTAACATTATCTTTCTCTTTGAAAATTTATGTTTGCATGAATGTAGTTCATTTGCTCGCTTTTGTTAATAGTTATTTCGATATTTAGCGCGATTTGTTTGAATATAGCTTATGAAATTCATTCAAAACTTTCTCTGAGTCATTGAATTTCTCTTTATTAACATAGTATCATTCATCATCTTTATTTAAATTTGTTCATTTGACTTTGTACTGTATTTGATCTCAATAACATCTGAAGTTCAATATATTGTTTATTTCTTAATATTCATCATCTTTGATAATGATTGATCTGAATGATTCTGAATGCTGTTCTGATAAAGAGTTTTCTGAATATGATTGCAGTAACTTTGAGCTGAACATTGAATGCAGATGCTTCATGCTGACTAATAAATGAAGATGATAAAAAATACTCACTTTGACAGTAATTTGATAAAGATTTAGCTGTTTATCTTTCAAATCTTTGCAAAGTCTCGTTGTCTTGACATTTCTAGAAGATAGTCAAACTCAGTCATTTACTTCATATGTGATGTTTCATTTATGTTTATTGATCTGAACTTTGATGATCAGCTTCATCTTTTTCAATTGTTGATGATCGAAGCTCAGTAGTTCTTTCATTCAAATAATAATATTATCTGCTTTTTTAGCTTCAAGTTGTTCATGAGTTGTTTTATAGTCAGTTGTATCTGAATTGAAACTCATTTGAAGATGAAATTCTTTATTGAAGTAAAAGAAGATTATTGAAGTGATTAAGAAAATGATGAAATTATTGCTGAATTTCATCATAGATATTCATTTAACTCAGTTGTTCTGCATGTAATTGCAGTAAATTCTAAGTTTGCGTTCAATGTCTTGATTGACTTGTTTCAATTGATCATTGATTTCAGAATGATAAACTGTAAATAAATTAACTGTGATTCTCAGTTACTTGCAAAGACTTTTTCACATAGTTAATATGAATTAAAAGTCTTTGTTCAAAACAATAGAATTAAATAGATCATGCAGTCAATAAACATTTCATAGCATGATTCAAATCATTTCTTCAACTGAAATGTCATCATCTTCTCAATGATAGAAAATATAGTGATGTTTTTTAATGAAACAACATATAATTATGCAAATGATGTTATAGTCTTCTAACAGAGATAGTTCAGTGATGAAATTCATAGTTATATCTTTTCAGCGTTTCTGTGAAATCAAAAGAGAATGATGAAGTTCATTGATGCTATCTTTAGAGACTTTGCTTCGCTGATAAGCATGATAGTTTCAAATACATCATTGAATAGTAACTTAATGATCTGATCAATAGTAGAAACGTTGAACTAGATCAATGATTCATTTATTTTTGAAGTGAGAGATTAAAGATTGATCATGCACTTCTTGTAGTAATTTCGTGTGCATATTCTCAAAAACTCACAGTAGATCTTTTCTAAATAAAATGTTGTCAATAATTTTGCAGTTCTTCAGTTTAGTAATATGAAATTTGAGCTTGTTTTCATTCATAGCTTATTTATATTCATTGCAGAACTCATCTGTTTAATTGATCATTTATACTCATTAATAGAGATTTGCTTCTGATTCAATAAATAGAACATCAACTTTATCAGAAGTCAGAATAGTCTGAAAATGATCTTTAAGTCTTTAAGCTGATTCAGAAATGTTTGTTAAAGACATTTTGATTAAAGCATTGACTTTAATGTTTATTTTATCTGATCTAAAAATGATTTGAAAGTTGAACTTTGATAAAATGTTCAGATAGTTGACTTGTCATCAACTCAACTGTTTGTTTTTCATGAAGATTTTCAAAGTCTGATGATTGATGAACATCTGAATGAGTAGTTCAATGCACTTCAGCTTAAGTCATCAGTGTTTGAAACATTGAATAATGACTAGCAATTTCTTGTCATAGATGTGATAATTGATTTCAGCAAAGATCATGCTTTTGCTGTAGAAGATCATCAAATGAAGAACTTTCTCATCATTGTACTGAGATAGTATTTCATCTTTTACATAGTTCAAAGCATTGATTTTCAAAATAGCTTATCATTTGAGATTGAAGTGACAAAGTACTGAAACTGAGCTGACTTGTTTCTTTAAATTGTCAAAGACTTGAACACAGATCTTGTTTCAAACAAAAGATGTGTTCTTTCTAGTCAGCTGAATGAATGATTTAACTAGCTTCAAGAAGTTCTTAATGAAACAACAATAGAAGTTAATAAATCTTACAAAGCTTTGAATTTCTTTTAGATTGATTGAAGTGATTCAGCTGACTATGACTGTCACTTTGCTGAGATTCATACGAAGATTTAGTTTTGATACAATGACTTTTAAAAAGACAGTCTCTTTTACATTGAATTTGTACTTTTAAATATTCATCTGCAGTTCAGCTTCATGTAGTCAACTCAATACTAGTTTGACGTGATTTTTATGTTTCTTTCTTATTTTGCTATAGATGAGAATGTCATCTAGATAGACTTGACAAAAGTCATTCAGAAAGTTTCATAGCACATCATTCATATATTGCTGAAAGAAGATTGATTCATTGATCAGTTTGAATGATAACATCTTGTATTTATATGCTTTTAAAGCAGTGATAAAAGTGATGTAATTCTTGCTATCAAGATGCATTTGTAGTTTGTTGAACGTTGATATGATGTTCAATCTAGTCAGATGCTTGCAACTCACTATTTTATCAATGATCTTGTTTATCAGCAATAAAGAATATTTAATTCTTTTGAAAATGACATTTAGCTTTCAATAGTTCATGCAGAATCGAAGATCTTCATTTGCTTTAAGAGTGAATAAAATGAGAAAGAAATAAAGAGCTTAACTAGAAGTGATGAATTTCTTTAACAGATTCTTATTTAAGTACTTCTTTACTTTCAGAAGTTTGATAAAAGACATTTAATAAACTTGACAGTGAAAAAGCATTAAATCACTGATGAGCTCAATTTTATGATTATAGAAGCAATGAAAGAGTAGTTTATTTGATTGAGCTTGATCAAAAACATCTAGAAACTCATAATATTTCAATAACAGCTTTGCTTTAATATCTTTTAAATTCTGAGTCATTTCATTGATTAAAGAGACATTTAAAGCATTCAAATCATACTGAGTATTGTATATGATTTCTTTATTAATGTTTATCATAAATAGAGCAAAGACTTTAGTCTGATTCTTCTTTGAATGATTTAACAATGTTTTGAATAAAGTTGCATTTATGCTTCAAATCGAGAATGACTCTTTCTGAGCAGTGATTAAAATAAATTATTTGAGCATCATAAAAGTCTTAGTCTGAATAATTGAAAAGAGCAAAAATGATTGCAATCAACTTGAGTGCTTTGAATTGAAAGAAATTGAAAAAATCGAAATAGAAGTATTCAATTAATTCAAAAAAACAATGACGTCATTTTGTATATTCAGTAATATTTCGTTTTTATTCATTCAGAGCTTACTCAATATGACTTCATGATGATCAATATCAGCTATCAACATTGATACAGTCAATTTCTTATGACTTTTGATGATGAGATTGAATAAGATTTTATAAGTGATGATTTTTTTAAATATCTTCTCATCATAATCTTTTATTAACTTTTCTTTTGTTAATAATATAAATTAAATTTTCAGTTTCTTGCATACTTTATTGACAAGATTAGAATGTATGATCATGTAAATGACTGAATCACTGTTTATTAAAAGACGAAGATTGAAAGATTGATTCTGAGAGATGAGATGAGCATCAATTAGAAACGACTTTTCAAAGTAATTTTCTTTCAATAGAATTTCATTTAGTTTGCACAAAGATATAATCTTTATCTTTTTGATAACTTTTGAAGAGATGACTAGTTTTTTAAATCGAAATTCGAATTGAAATTAAAGCAATCATATTCATTGTTCACTGCATGAATTTTAGTAAATTAATCAAGACACTTTTTAGAGCTATGTTTTGATTTATAATTGTCAGAAACTAGGTTTGAAGAACTATCAATATAACGTATGATAGCTATGATAGAGTCAGATCTAGATACAAGTAGTGTACAGAACGAAAGACAAGAAGAAAAGAAAGCAAGATGAGTTCGAAGCGACTATATTACATGAGAAATTAGATCTGCTAGCGCAGTCGCGAAAGAGACATGTAGTCACATGACTCTCATGCGGCTCGATCGAGCTTTCAGCCTAGCATCATGACAGTAGCTTTCTTCTTAAAGACTGAGCTTCTGCGAAGCGACTGGTCGATCAAAGAACGAGACGAGATAACGATAACGAGAATGTCGAAGAACAAAAGAAAACTGAAGCAGTTTACTGTCATGCTGAACGATCGAGAACTAGATACTGAAAACGAGAAACGAGAACGAGACTAGATAACTAAGACGAGACGAGATCTAGACAAGAACTAGAAGTCGTTGCACTGACAACGAGAAATTGTGCAAGATTGAACATGAGGTTCAACGACGACAGAGTTGACAACATGAAACTTCTCTAGAGCGATTTGACAGTTGTCGATGAGGTTGAAAGATTCTCAGATAGGGAAATAATCTTCTCAATCGATATAGTACTTGAGTAGCGAAGAGCTATAACGTCGATCGAGCTTAGAGTTCAGAATATGATTGACATATCAAGCTCGTTCGTCATTTTCAGCGACAACGAGCTCGCGAGGTTCTTGACGCTGGCCGAGCAGAGAGTCGATAGTCACATGACTCAGAAGAGTGACATGAAAGACAGAATGAATCTTCATGAATTCAGAAAGTTCGAGCTCGACAATCAGAGAATTCTTTTCAAATACACGTTTAACTCGAAAAGAATCGACATGATGATCATCTAGCTTGATTGTAGAACGAGCGATGTTAAGATTCTTGACATTTAATCAGACTTCATCGTTGACAAAGTATCGAGAGCAAGAGCGACGAGAACGATTGACATTGACTTCATAAATGACTTGAGTGATTAACATTTCATCGCGAAGATGCTCGATGAGTTCTTTCATTTTCTTAGTGAAGTTCTCGACATCAATGAGCTTAGCTCGAGACTGAGCGAAGATGTCAGAAGACAGAGATTTCGAAGATTTGAATTCTAAACAAGAATTTTGACCTGAATTAGTCAGAAAGAACGAGGCTAGAATGATTGTCGAGAGAGCGTTATTAGCAGAAAATTCAGCACTCGAAATTCATTTAGCTCAGTCATTCTGCATGTAGTTAACGAACGCACGAAGATAGTGTTTCATAATGACGTTAGAGCGTTTCGTTTGATCATTCGTCTGAGAATGATATGCAGTGAATAACTTAGCATCGATCTTAAGCATCTGACATAAGTGATTTCAGACATCGAAGATGAACTGAGTGTCTCGATCTGACAGAAAGAACTCGAGTAATTCGTGATGTTTTCAAACATGAGCGTAGTATGCGTTTGTGACTTCTTTCACTTTCATGATCACAGTGAGAACTAGATGTCTCATCTTGATAAGACGATCGACAAAGACAAGAACATATCTATAGATTACACTCATGAAGATGCTGAGCGAAAGTGAATCTACATAGTTCATAGAGACATCACGTCATCGACGTTGAGATACTGAAAGAGAACGCAGTCATTCTTGAGTTCTCTGACGAAATGATTTGAAGCGAATGCATACATGACAGTTTCGAACAAAGCGTTGAACATACTTGTATATGTTGAGTCATCAATAGACACGACTGACTAGATCGTAGCATTTAGCTCTTTCTGAGTGTTCATCTGCGACGCTATCGTGAGCTAGCTGAATGATTCATAGACGAAGACGATTGAAATTAGAAACGTACTTTCTATCGCGAAAGTATAAGAAGTTGTCTAGATTCTCACATTCTGCAAGAAGAATTTTGCTGTGATATTGTACTCTCTTGCGAAGTGCTTCGAGAATCTGAGAAGCGAATTTATCACTATCTTCGACTTGATTTCATAGAGTCTGAGTGAGAACATTGACAGAATCTTCTTCTGAATCAAGAATCTCTTGATTTAACTGAGATTCTGAATCTTCAACTTCAAGTTCGAGTTCTTCGAATTCTAAATTCATTGAGACTAGAGCGATGAAAGACAAAGATTGTAGCGAAACTAGATGTAACTGAATAGAATCTAGAGCAATGATTCTACATTGCAGATCAATGA
>JAABUR0100003469.1_pt1 | contig 22074 bp, 21 predicted proteins | sample 5560091 | NCBI WGS metagenome assembly JAABUR01 (sample SAMN10711879, study PRJNA513375) | rock metagenome | isolation source: Antarctica rocks | place: Antarctica: Victoria Land, University Valley sud
TGAAGCAAGAGTGTATTCTGATCGTTGGTTGCCAAGGGTTCCACCACGTGACCCAACATCAAAACTTTTTCGACCCCGCACTATGTTTTTTCGCTGCGTTGACCCGTGCAAGTCGTTTTTTCCCGTTCAAACTGCCATCATTTCTTTTTCTTTCGCTTCAACTACCATCCTGATTTTTACAGTTCATTGAAGTCGTTGTATGTACATCAGGTGACCGAAAATCATCTGATCAACGATTGAAATTTTCTTGACCTGTTTATCTGTTTACCCGTACATCTGCATACTTCCATTACTTATCTGCATCTGTCGTTATCTATATTGTACGCGATTTATATTAATCTTTATCTCTTTTTTCATGTCTCAACGCATCTGTACTCGCTGTGCTCATAACCGTCCCATTCATGAATTTCTCGATTCTAATTCAACGTGTGTTTTGAATCTTTGTTCATCTCTGTTTACCGATTTACCTGTTTATTCATACACACTGTATGCTTCGTACATGCTTCATAGCACATGCTAATTAGTTCAATAGAAAGCACTCTTCATGACTCGATATCAAACTCCCTACCAAACTCCCTATCAAACTCTCTATCAAACTCTCTATCAAACTCTCTACCAAACGTCCTACCGAATTCCCTACCAAACTTTCTACCAAACTCTCTACCAAACTTCCTATCGAACGCCCTATCGAACTCCCTACCAAACTCTCTACCAAACTCCCTACCAAACTCCCTACCAAACTCCCTACCAAACTCCCTACCAAACTCCCTACCAAACGCTCTATCGAACTTCCTACCAAACTCCCTATCAAACTCCCTACCAAACTCCCTACCAAACGCTCTATCGAACTTTCTACCAAACTCCCTATCAAACTCCCTACCAAACTCCCTACCAAACTCCCTATCGAGCTTACCTGTACATACTGTATGCTTCGTACATGCTAATTAGCTCGATAGAAAGCACCCTTTATGGCTCGATACCAAACTTCCTACCAAACTCCCTATCAGACTCCCTACCAAACGCTCTATCGAATTCCCTACCAAACTCCCTACCAAACTCCCTATCGAGCTTATCTGTACATACTGTATGCTTCGTACATGCTAATTAGCTCGATAGAAAGCATCCTTCATGGCTCGATACCAAACTCCCTACCAAACTCCCTATCAGACTCCCTATCAAACGCCCTACCGAATTCCCTACCAAACTCCCTACCAAACTCCCTATCGAGCTTACCTGTACATACTGTATGCTTCGTACATGCTAATTAGCTCGATAGAAAGCATCCTTCATGGCTCGATACCAAACTCCCTATCAAACTCCCTATCAAACTCCCTATCAAACTCCCTATCAAACTCCCTATCAAACTCCCTATCAAACTCCCTATCAAACGCCCTATCGAATTGTTATGAAGAAGAGCTTGGAATAACGATAACGGATTCTCTACATCCCATTGACTTTCTCATTGGTTTCCCCATTGGCTTCCCCATTGACTTCCCCATTAACTTTCTCATTGACTTCCGATAGACCACATATGGAGCACTGGATAGGCCACATATGAAGCACTGAGTATATCGCATATGAAGCACTGGGTAGGCCACATATGGAGCAAGGTCCAGCTTGACTGAAGGCTATCGGCAAGCGAAGGTGGCTAGCTGGCTTGGCTCGGCCAATGCCGGCCGCTAGAGAACAAGGAGATTAAGCAGGGAAAAGGGGATAAATAGGCCGTTTCCCCTTCTGTTTCCCCCATCATCTCTTCCTGTTTCTCCATCCCTTAGGATTCAGCCAGAAACGCGCTTTTGCCCCACCCACCCACTCCATAGACTCAGTCGCTTAGATAGAGGGAGTGCTTGGCACCTCAGGGCGGCTTCCGGGGCAAATTTTAGCCCTGGAGACCGCCAGGGGCCGCCGGGTTTGCCCAAACACATATAATATATATTCGTTCAAACGAAGACGATGCTCGATAGACTGAATATACCACATATGAAGCACTGAATACGTCACATATGAAGCACTGAGTAGGTCACATATGAAGCACTGAATACGTCACATACGAAGTATTGAATATACTACATATGAAGCATCGAAAGAGCAGTAGAGTTGATTTTACAAATCTGTTTCTTATTTTGCACTTTTAGAAGATTCGCGACTAAATTTGATGAGACTCTCGACAAATTTTAGCGTGTGCAGAAAGCTATCTAATTCTTGGCATCGCAATTGTCGCGCTTCCCCCCCAAATTTGTATAGATCTTTTGACATTTCAATTTCTCAACATCTATTATCGCATCAAAACATCTTCAAAATAGATGAAAATGAAGCTATTCAGACACTACTAATCAAAATCTATAGTACCAGCTTCAAGATCTCTTTTCAAGGCTCTAATATCAGCTTCAAAGATATAATTCTTGACGCTATGCTTGAAATGCTGCTTTGAAAATCTGTCACAGCGACTTCTTGCTATTGCATAGTGCAGAAATTCATCAAAAGTGCCTTCGAAATGAGATCATATCTTCTCGAAATGTTTTCTGACTCAGATCTTCAAAACACTAAAACTGAGCTCGATGGAATTGAAATTCGACGAATATGAAGGCAGATATCGTATCTCACACTCGTGTAAGATAATGAGTTTCTCGATACGAGCGTTACAGTGTATGCTGATGTTATTCATGATGATTACACTCTTCGGGGCCGGAAAGAAACTGCATAGAGATAGCAGTTCATCTGCTAGTCATCGAAAGAAAGTCTCGTCGTTGAATCAGCCTTCACGAATATCTGTACAGAATAGATAGTCATCTATCGTGCAAGTCGAAAGAACACTTCAGCAATGCTCTCTCTTTCTAGAGACTTGATAGCGAGCTGATTCACCAATTGATGCGTAGACTTGATGACATCACCTCGTAGTCTCATTGAAGAGAGTCTTGTCAACGAAGACAAGTTGCTCAGCCGTCAGCTGCAATAGATCGGCAACTCAGTTTAGTTGCAGCTCATCGTTCTGTCTGATGCTCACACGCTGTCTCTTTTTATTGCTTCAGTGTCTCTTTTTCAGAATTCTGAATATCGTGAATCTGTGAACATGTATATTTCACTCCTCTCATAGAAATCACATCATCTCTTTCTGCATAGTTCATGACTGTTGCTTCAGATATGTAATTAGAAAGTCTTCAGCGATCGAACAGACCTTTCAAGAAGCGTCTTTGAATCGAAATTGAGATCTGAACGAAGAGTCGTACATGAAGAGATTCTTCTGTATTCTATAAACAGTGGTAAAATGACAATGAACTTCTTCAGCGATGACGTCAGGTCGTCAGTGTAATAACAGAAGACGAAGTATCTTTGAGCGAAGCGTCGAGGCAAGTTGGTCAGTCATAGCTGCGTGAAAGATTAGTGATCGAAAGAGTTGAATAGCTTCATTCTTACCTATTCTATTGAAGGAAGGTAACACGAAAATAGGTGGAAAATAGGTGGAAAATAGGTGAAAGATACTCACGATGTCTTGAACTTGAGTGTAAATTTGATGAAGGGCGCGACAATTGCGATGCCAAGAATTAGATAGCTTTCTGCACACGCTAATTCTAAAAAATGGCACAGGTTTCGCAATCAACGATACCTAATTAAAAAGACGTAGTGCAAAGCAGTTTCCATCGGAAATAACGACCCCCTCGTCTTAGCATATTACCTACCTTCTACCTATCTACTTCGTACCTACCTACTACCTACCTACCAAATCAACAAAATGGCTCCACGAACCTCGTCGCCCAGACCTTCTCGTCGTCAAGAAGCTGATACTATTCGCAAAGCTCGCTTTTTCTGGCACGCTGTTGATAAACGACAGAACAAATCACTAATAACAGTGATCAAAGAGAAGATACCTCAAAACACAGGCTTTCGTTAGCTACGTCAACAAAGAAACATGAGCTTGTCAGCTCAAAGAAGGATAGGAAAACATCGTACCGGTCGATCTTTCAAGCTCACTGAAGAGCTTTTACAACGTCTAGTCGATTCTGTCACAAATCACGTACGGGATCAAGTTTTAGATGAAGCTCGATTAGCTCATCATCAGTTATCTTTCAGTCTTTGTACACTCAGAGAGCACTGTGTCAAACATAAATCAAGAATTCTAATGAGAAGAAGATCTGCAGTCAAGCTAATCAGCTTCGCAAACAAGAAGGCTCGTGTTCAATATGAAAACGACTATGAATCAGAACCGGTGGAAAGCTTTTGAAAATATGTGACTTTTACGGATGAGGCATATGTTGATTCGAATCAGGTGCATCGAAGATGTACACTCAGATAACCTGCAAGAAATTCCCGACACGCAGAGAGTCAAACTGCACATGGCTGGCTTCGTGTCATGGCACGCCAAAGATTCTCTGATTTTCTGCAACGATGAGAACGATCCTTCGGCTATGAAGTCAGTCAAACAGAAGCTCAAGCCTCGTCGAAGCAAATATCCAACGAAAGAAAAGTATCAGAAACGAATACGCGACTGAGAGTCGCGAAAACCTCACGATTCAGAGGTTAAGCCAAAAGGAAATTTCATGACTAACAAGTACTACACGAAAAAGATATTACCTGAATTGCTGAAGGTCGTCAATGAGCATAAAGCAGCTGGAAGACGAGTTGTTTTACATGAGGATAACGATCCGAGCCATGAAACCAAAGGTCTAAAAGACAATTTAGTCAAAAGCTTCAAACGAAACAACAATATCGAGCTTCTGAAGCACGAGCATTCAGCTCAGTCACCCGATTTGAATTCACATGAAGGAGTATGAAACATACTAAAACAACGTGTTAGGAGGCGGGAATCCGAATGACAGCCTCTGAAGGAGCTAAAAGAGATAACTCTCGAGGAATAGGATCGAATTACAATAGACGAATACGAGCTAGAATCAGCAAAATGCCTTGGCGATGCAAACAGCTAGTTAAAACGGGTAGTAAAGGTATCAAGACGGAATTATGGTGATTGTTCAATGTAAGTAGTCAAATTGGGGGGGTAAGGGATACCTTGGTTATGCTTGGCCGCTTATGCTACCGTGACTTCTCGCAGCCCCTGGTGGTACTGGAATAGTCACACACTCCTCCAAACATCATTACAGTAGGTCAGATGGATCTTCATTACACGCTAACTGCTCAGCGATATGATTCAGAATTCCAAGAATGGACCGTGAGCCTAAGTGCTGGCCCGAAAAGGCTCAATTGGGTGGCTGCTATAAAGAATCCTGTCAGCGCCGCGGAAGAGAGGCCATCTGGCGTGGTACGTTGAGTGATTCTTTCGCAAGGAAAAAAGCTAGAGAGGTCAGCCAACATTTACATCGCTACAGCAGGAGTCGCCAGGCTCCTGTGGAGTCACTTATCACGACAGCAAAAGCTGAATGTGATGTCAATGATTCTTTGCGAGCAGTACGTCTTTGTATCGAGGATACTGTTGTTGGTACTGCTCTGCAGAATTTGCATCGGAAGTTTCTGGAACGTGAAAGTGCATGGCAAACACCTAGGAAAACCGGTATTGATATTTCGGCTTGTCGGCAGAATTCTGGAAACCATGGAGCCGCCTTCAAAATATACAATATCTTACCCGTCTCTACAAGATCAACGCAACGAGATGATCTATCATATCGTCTCAATAGTCAATCTATTTGAAGTCTTATTCAGAGCTATTAGGATCTAAGAAGACAAATGTCGATGCAATTCGTCAGATCAGAAACATGAGAAAAGACCAGAGTCATGTTGAAAGGTTACGAGACGGGCCGTTTCTCTATATTTCATTTTGATTTACATAGTATGATTCATAAAGGAAGGCACGCTCGACAATTCTCTCTCACTCGATACTCAACTTATTTTCACTGCAGGGTCGAGCTATGCTTTTCTTCGTCGAGCACTCATCAGTATCGTAGAGTCTTTGTAGACACATCACAGATTGCATCTGCGCTTGCTGAATGAGATGTTGGTTCTGTGATCTTGAATGCTTGTGACTCGGCCAAGGTCTCGTCATGCGAATCAAGCAATCTGGCAAAGGTTTTCAATCCCCACGGCATTGATAATGTCGTTGCAGTTTCATATGTTTTGATTTCTCATAGTGCTACTATTTCCATGAATGAATTCTACACTTGCCTTCTTTTGAAGCGCTACGATCTTCAACGTGCGGTCTTTATTGCCCAGCTACGCCTTCGGATATATCCAAATCGACTTGCTCGTCACACTACGAGTGTAAGGTCGAAGATGATTTCATACCGGCTCTAAAACCCATAGAGCTACAGTGTTCTTCACTGGTGAAGGCGCACTCAATCCGGATATAGTTGACTTCTCCGCTCTTAGTATAATGTCATCCGCTTCTGAGTTATGTACCTCGGAACACTCCGAGCACTGTGCCGACTATTCTGGGTCACGACACGAACATGCTTCTAAGAAAGTATTCTCGAAAAATTCAAGGTCGTAAACCTGGTCGGCGGTTCAGGTGTCGGCAAGACTACGTTTTTAAAGTACCTTCAGGACTGGTGAGCCTTATCAGGGTTTGCAGAAGAAAACAATCTACAGTGGCTGCCAGAAAGAGTCAGGTCTATGGTATGATTCGGTGATCTATGAGAAGATTGCAAATTAGATTCAGAGGGACATGCGATGATATTGATCGAAATACACAGAGCACGATATATCGTTCTCCTTGACAACGTCGGGCCGCCGCTTGCGCACGGCTTTCCAGGTGACCTTTCTTCTACTCAAGAACGCAGCTTTTATACTTTTGTTTGAGATTTTGAAAAGCCTGGTGAAGACTATCATTGCAAACTCATTTTCTCATCCCGGAAAGCGCCAGAGATGGAAGCACCTATAAGAGTACAAGAGGTGATCCTTAAGCCTGTGTCGATAGTTGATGCTATGGTGTGTGCCCAAGACGTTCTTGCGAGCCATGATGTCTCATTAGATCAAGGCAAAGAAACAAGCCAATGATTAGAAGAGCTTCTTCTATTCCACGAGAACAGCTTTCTATTCCTTAACACTTTTCTGCCAACTTTGAAAGACGAGTCAAACAAGCTTGTAGTCTTTCGTTTCACCTCACATATCAGCCTCCTGGCCAGCGATTCTGAATCTCTCGATCTCAACCTGGCATCAACAATACTGGACCATCAGACGACCAGCCAAATGTGAATATCACGAAACCAAATATTATCTCCAGCTTTACGTTCTGATTGATGGAACTTCACGAAAACTATCCGGGAACGTGTTTTATTAGACATAAAATCATGCATAGGCCATCGGGTGACGGCCAAAGTATTCTCGACCAGCCTTATACTATATTCCGGGAATATCATAAGCTTCGCTCTCAAGGCTTGTTGATTGTTGATCCTCGGATAGATATTGCCAAGGAAACAATGTCCAAAGAGCGCATCAACGTGCATAATGCCATCAAATATCGCTGAAGATACTTGGTATCATTAGCGCTTCGTTATACGTAGAATGAAATGAGCTATGTCAGGTTTGCCAAGTTGTCGATCAAAACACTTAGGTCATACCGCTTGCAGAACCCTACAATAGGCTGAGGAAGCTGGAACGCATAAAGGGGTGGCTTGTTCCGCTTTCAATTGCTTCTTAGATCATCATCGCCACGATTCTCATCGGCTTTTTGCTTCAACCGCTACTGTGCCTCAATACCACCCGTACCGCCCCCATCATCTTCATGTTCTTCAATGGTCGCTACACTTTCATATACGACAGAGTCACCTCCACAGCATAGTGCAAAATGAAGGGTGAGGGCTATTGCAGGGAATGACAGGGGTTTCGAGACTCAGTAAAAGATGGCCTATGATCAGTGATATCGGATCATCTATGTGACTAAGTGATGGGTTCAGTATGCCAAGTTTCAATGCTTCAATTGCACAAGGATTCCGATTCTCCACTCGATACCTTTTACAAATGACCAGTGCATCGTCTTCTCAACTTTTGCACCCACTCACCAATGACTTGGTAAGGGTATCCCCGAGTATCCCTTACACCGTTCCTGTGGTTTCTCATACCTCGCGGCTCATTTTCAATATCAGCTTACAAGCACAATTTCAACTCGCTGCCAAACGAGCTCACAGCTTTATCAGACTTTGGTATCTGGATCCGCCCATGCACAAACGAGCATTGATACCTGACCGGTGCGCCACTTGACGATACGTAACATAGAGCTTCCGCTTCTCTGACGACTGGTAGTGCATCATTGCGAATAACTCGTATTCTATCTTCCCTCCAGCACCAATATTAGCTGCAAAGAAGATCATTCTGTCAAGTAAAGCCTTTTGTTTTGTTAGAATATGGAGCATGTGCAGTATCATACTAACCATGCGCGATTGAGGTAGTGGAGGTCGAGTTAGCCAAAGGCATATCTACGATACCTACCTATATCAGAGCCGCTACACCAGCTATGAATACTTTCCTTTAGAACTGAGATGTCTCTTCTTTAGTGTCTGTCTGTCCTTTGTGCTGATTTCTTCAAGCTGTCTGTATTCTAGGTTGTAGATTTTTCCCGAGGAAGCTTTGATTGGTCAAAGCCCTGTGATGTGTCTCTATTTTCTGCTGATTATTCCATTGTTGTGAGCCCCCCCCTGGAGCGGGAGTTTATTTCCACAGATTCTCCCGCATGCTGCCAGCGTACACTGTGTGTGATACTATTTGAACATTGAGCTCACTCTCCCTGAAGACTGCACCATATATTCACGTGTCCTAGGTTGAGATTATACCGCCATCACGTATATGAATGAATGAGAATGGCCATTGGAGAAGTACTGTATTCGCTAGAGCTTTCTAGAGCACTAGTTGCTCAAGGCACAAGACCTTCGAAACACATTCATCTCGTCAAACAAATACCTGTTGAACTTTGACCTGTCCTTGTCCTCATACAACCACTTGTCGATCCTCAGTCGTTCAAAGACCGGCAGATATGCGTCACCGCCTACTTTATCGATGTTTTGACGATCTCGTCTCCCATTCAGCCGAGTAACTCTTGCTCACTTACAGTCAAAGGACAGCCGTTCCAGTCTTCAGCTCAGTGACCTACCGTCAAGGGTATTGCCGCGGACCAGTATCCCAGACCCATAACATCCCGTGTGACCGTGAGAGACTATGTCGATAATTTCAATTCTTTGTAGAGGCAGCTTTGGGTACAGAAGATTTATTGCGACTAACTTAAGATATAGTCCGTTGAATTCGAATCCAGACATTTGCCCAAATCCGGCGGCGCTGTTTGACACATTTCAGGACTAGATATGCTCCTTCCAGAACCCTTATAAAGCAACGGCGGCCACTCATGTATGCCTATATCGGCCTGAGAATATGTTTACACGTCTGGTTTCCTCAGATGGATCGCGTTCAAATGTGCACCTGCTGGTAACACAATATCCTTCCTTCCGATGGGGTATCGTATGAATTTCGACCTCACAAGCTCCAAAGCCCGTTGCTCGCGCCTAAAGACCCCAACCGAAACCCAATTGAATAGAAACCACCGCAACCGAGCTGCTAGACCCCAGTTCGAGGCGTCAAAGCTCTGCATAGAAACGTATTCAAAGTATTTCGGATACCAACCTGAGGAACCCCAGTCCACAATCCAAAGATCACGCTGATTGTCGACGAAAAGGTTACGAGGCGCGAGATCCTGATGAGTAAAGACAAGTGAGGCGGGGGTGGATGGCACGAATTGCTTGTCGCTGCGAGAACTCCTGGCCTCTTGCCCGAGACTTCTTTTGGAGACGTATTGCAGCCAGAAGCAGATGAAAGACGTTAGAGCTTCTGGCGTTGCATGTAAAGGGAGTTTGTAGTAGTCATCCAGCCAGATGGAATCGCATTTCCCGCTAACTAATGATCCTGCAGTAGGAGAAGTTATAGTCCTCATGACATGTACGAATCGACGCAGTTGAAACCCCAATCGGAAGGTCCCAAGCCAACCGATCTGAGCCCATGCTTCTTGCAAAGTAGTTCCATGAATTCGGTCCATTACGACATATACGTTGCGGTCGTCCTCAACGACTCGTTTGATATCTGGTACACGGATATGAAGTTTATTCGATAACTTCATCGCCGCAATCTCATCGGGCGCTTTGGCGGCGATAAGTTGTTTGGCGACAAGATTTGGAGACAGCAGAAAGATTCTGCGGATTGAGGCAGATAAAGTCGGACACTCATGGATATAGCGCACTAGATCAGAGTTCGAATAGGTTTCGAGAAATTGTTCTTGGAAACTGCAGTCCATCTTGGTGTACTGTAGGCGACAGGTAAGAGGGAGAATGCGACCAAATCGCGTTGAGTCCCGAACAACACCACCACAGCAGCGGAATCATGATAATGGATACATTGAGGCGATCGAGCAACGACTCTGCTGCCCAAGATCTTCTCCTTGTATCAAGTTGAATGCTGCGACTATGGCGATTTTGCATGTGGTACATGTTCGTGGAATGTACTACGTGGCTGATACAGATTGAATTCTTGCGGGTGATGGTCATGCTAGCGCAGTCAAACACATCAAAACATTATCAGTAGGATGACTTCACCCTGAGTGGAAAGGATCTGGAACACAATCAGAACACCGCACGGAGAGATGTCATTTACGGGTAGACCGTATGCATAAGTCCCTCAACGTCTCTCAAGATAGTAGTAAGTCATCAACATAATGGTCTATCTAATGCCATGCAAATGGCCGATATTGCCCCTTGGCGCATGTGTGCTTCCACACTTTATGGCGACGGTCCAGAAGATCGAACGAAACCCTTTTAGAAGGTTCCTCTCTCTACCATCCTTGGTTTACTGCCGCTTGGATCGCGCCAGTAGAGAGAAATGCTCGCCCAGGCCGTTGTTGCGCTGCCTTGAGCGAGAATCTCTTCAGCTTCCAAGTCCGAGATCAAGGTGTACATCCAATATCTATAACCCTCTTCGTACTCCGTAAACCTGTACTTGTCCCTCTTGTTTTCGACCATCAAATCCATGATAGCTTGGACCGTCACCGGTTCGGTCGGTTTGAATGTGAGCGTCTTGATGGATGCAAATCCATCGGCACCATCTCCCGGTATCATATCCACCTTGACCGACTTTGCCACGCTGTCACGAAGTTGGAGGAATATTACCCTGTGATTAGTCGGGGGTCGTCCGTTCTCATCTCCTTGGTTCTTTAAAGTTCTTGTAGGCGCATAAGTGGATGTTTTCGATCAGTTGTCGACGGTCGTCGTTATGGAAGTTAACCGTTCCCCAATTATGCGTTGCCATACTCGAGAAACAGTCAGCCAAGCCTTGAGTTTTGTCTCTGATATTTACCTACTCACCTCGATGTCCAAATGATCGAGAAGATCAATATCGAAACGTATGGTCTCTATTCTTCAAAACCCTTCCTCAGCATGTGACTCACGCTACTTGAATCCGACTCACGGAAGATCTGGAGGAACGAAAGAACTTCAATGTACTAAGAAGTTCAATGGTGAGGACGTCTCAAAGGGAGAATGAAATGATCATTGAAGTCTGGAGTATCACTCGAGTAGGCGTTCGGCCACCAATTCTAAACTGCAAGATTCACATTCAAGTCGGTGTGAAAAGGATTTTTTTATTATGTCTGATTCACACGTCGCGCGTACCCGGCTTTATAATTGCGCTTCTTTGATGCCACTAGCTACTGGTTATCTGCTAGGTGAAGTAACAACGACTGTCAGAATAGCTGGTAGCAATCAATGTTTGAAAAATCGATTGGAGCCATGTAAACTTGGGGAATCGACAAAAAGACAGACTATGTGAGACCTAGACACGTTAAACCCGCCGCTGTCTATTTTGCGACTTCCACCATCAGCGAACGAAGAAATCAAGCTTCGGTGAGATTGGCTCATGGTCGCCTTCTGCGCCAATAAGTTTCCGTTGTCGTTTTTACAGCTCGCTTGTCACGAAATGCAGTATGCTCGTACTGATCTCTGAGAATATAGCGATCATTTCCATCAGAAAAGTATTCCAGCTTAGGGCTCAAATCCCTGCTCTCCATAAGAGGGTACTTGATCAAAGCGTTGCGTTTGCTGGTAGAGGCGGGACGACGGTCTTCGGGATAAGTCTTGGTGTCAATGTCCACTACAAATCTTATCTTACTTCTAGACCCCTGATCCCGCGACGTGTATTTAGGGGGTGTGGCGTTCCGTCGACGCAAGCTCTCGCGTTGCGGAAGTATTGGAGCTGGGGATGGTCCACAATTTGCTCGATCTCGTGTGGTAGACATCCTGGATTGTGGTATGGCTGGTTCCTCGAACCATTTTCTCCTGATAGTCTTTTCATGATCCCATTGTGGTTGTGCTGGCGGACTGTAGACTTGATCGTTGACCCATTTATGATTCCACGTCACTAAGAACGACCTTGAGTTAGTCTCCAGCATTCTTACTATGCGGTAGCGACTTAGAGAATGCAAATAGTCGAATGGGCTACGTACTTGTTTTCTGATCAAAGTCAGCGTAGAAGTATCTTCCTTCTCTTTCATCCCAGAACCAGCCTTCCCGCTTAGCTCTCTGACTCGGGATTCGTACATCGTTGGAGGAACATCTGCCATTGAGCGTCTTAGGCTTCACCCTCCCGTCAGATTGATCCTCTATGTGATAGTAGTCAGATGAGCAAGTTCGCCGTGTAGATTCCTAGAACCAATGTTAATAAAGGTAAGTAACTATTTCGGCATATAATTGCCTACCCCCCTTGACGATGCTTTCGATCGGCCTCTTCTGCCGCGCATCTCGCTTTGTGATCTTGACGTCCCTCCGTTTCAATTAGAAGATGGTAGAGTCTGTGGTCCTGGGTACAATTAATAGTGGACTCTTCTCAGGAGTTGGTCCTTCTGAAAGCGGGGCTAATGAGTTTCTTGTCACACTTCTTTGGTGCAATAGTTGATGCAGCAATCCGGTAGGTGCGAGAATTCGGATCCATTGTTGCCATTTCTGCTCGGGTGTGCAGACAAAGGTGTACGAGTTTTCTGAGACGAGAGACTTTAACCCAGAGAGAAAACATCTTGATTTGACATTCTCTGCAAAAAGTTGCAGGTACGGAAAAGTTCAATGCCTAATAAACGAGTTGTGCTGTCTCCATCGACCGAGCTATGCACGACATGTTGCCAAATGAAATGCACAGAAGCTGGGTAAGTAATGGTGGAATTGTGCAACTGCGTCCAGAAACTCATATGGGCCTTGTTATCATGCCCGTCGAGTCGGACTCACGAGGGTAGAGGAGCAGATAACATCAAGACTACGGAAACGTATAAACTATCCGGTAGGTAGAGAATCTTTGAGAGAGAGATGCAACAACCCGTGCGATATTCCGAGCAGTAGACAGGGAACACAAGATTGTGGCTTTCGGTATTTGAAGCAGTAATTATGGTGTAAGCAATACACTCACGGATTGGCCAGTTGAGTGATGAAGAAGACTTCTTCACAAAGGCCCAGTCGACACCGGTGCTGTTGCGTTTTAACGGCCAAGTTTCGTAGTGCTTGGGGAACAGAACACTCCACAGTGGTCTCAAATAGCCCCAAATGGCCCCAATGACCGACTATTCCTGCCACATAGATAGTGGTACCCTAAGTGGATTACCCTAGGAACACTGTTCCAACGCTAGCGCACTAGTCGACGTGTCTTTCAAAAACATTCATGGACGTGATGAGCCGGTTCAGGATGCATGGTAAGATGGTACGAGTTCAGTCAAGGGATAACATTCTGATAGTCTGCCCAAAAGCCAATGAGTTCTACCCTGCAATGCTCCATTTCTGCATGCCGCATGATCAGCCGTCGCCCTTCTCTCCTATTTTGCCCCTATCTCAACTGTTGCCTGGTCGAATCCCGAAATCAAATACTGGTGGCGTTGAGATTTCAGTAATGCTCTGCTATGCCTACCAAAATTGACAGCGAACAATGGAAAGAATGGCAGAATAACCACGAGATCCCATAATATTGATTGGAAATGATATCTTAGTAAGCATCTCTCCTAGGTACGCCTAGATGTATGCTTTTCCTAAGCGACCCTGGTAGCCAAGTATTACGCCATTCTTCATGCCTTGTACCATGCCTCATTAATCATTACAGATACATCTCGAAATTTGTGTATCCAGGTCTGCCTAGGTGACATATCTCATACGACGACTAGCTAGTACTCAAGGCACTCATCGGAAATGATTGACCAGTATGCGGTACGCTGTCGTGACGCCTGGCGCGCTTTGTCGAGGGATTGCTTTGAGTATTGGCCTTCCGCTTGGCCAAGAGTGCCATGGCCTGTTCACTTTCTTGCTTTGTAACTTCTTTGAACGCAGTTTTGAGAAGAGGGTGAAGTTCTTTTGCCGCATATTCGGCCACGGTAGTCTTGATGAGCAGACATGCTTGATCCTTCGTGTATCGCTGCAAAGGTAAGAGTTCGTCGAATAAGAAATAAACTGTTCCATTCTCTCGCATTTCAGCTCGATGCACTCGAACGCTCAAGTCCTGTGCATTGAATACTAATGAGAACACACGGACATCGTTGTAAAACCTTTCTTCTTGACCCAAACGCACCATCCAGGTATATATATTGTAAAGAGCCTGGCTAGCGCTGTGTAAATTAGCCGTGTAAGCGTCTTGAAGGTCTGCACCTGCTTTTTTGACTTCCATGAACAGAAACGGGAAGCAACGATCCCCTCCGTCAGGGGAGATGCACTTTTCGAGTTCAGAGGGGATCGGATCGTCAATGGCTTCCCCAGTGAATGATTTCAACGTAAAAAACATGGCCAGATCTGGCCTCGGTGACGAGATTATATCGGCCTTGCTTGAAGGTAGGCGACTGTCTTCTGGCTGAGACCATAAGCCCTCGCTATTCCAATCGAAAAATCCACCTAACCAGTACTGATTGATAATATGTATCATAACGGTTCGCTGGAGAACAGCCTCATTCCCGGCAAGGCATCGCTTCAAGTCAGAATTGAAATATTTCTCATTGATGAAAGGATAATTGATCTTTGATTTGGCTTTGTCGAAATTGAAGGAGAAGTTGTCAATAAAGGAATAGCAGTTATCTCTGGGGTGGCTTCTGGTCTCATCAATGAATATCTGTGCGGCGGATTGCAAGTCTCCTATTTCCTTATTTGATAATTCAGGAAGTGTTGTCTTGATAATAGACGCGAGGTACTCAAGTTTTCCGTCGGCCGTTGGGTCTTGATAGATTCGGCGATATCTAAGTTTACTCGCTGAAATTTTGGTGGCTCTGGAGCCCTTTGCTTTTGCGGTTGACGCATTCTCTCCAGTGGTCACGGAGCTTGAGCTTTCTTGCATACCGCCCTCGTCTTCAAGCAGAACACCGGGGACCCGTGCCGTATATAGAGCGCGAGCTCTTGCAGTGCGTTCGGGCGACACTGATTCTATTCGGCTCAGCCAACGAGCAAGCCCAGAGGTCTGTAATCGTCAACCAAGTTCTAGCTGTACGAAGAAGATTTGACTACTCACCGGAGGGTTCCCAGAGTTTGTTCTCGGAACTGGGTTCTGATTGACTACAGACCTTGTCTGTGGGCGGTTGAACGGTTGTTGTTGGGTCTGGCTCGGCTCTTTGGCAGAGGCTTTGCTATTGACCCTATCCCTTGTCTCTTTACCAGTCCTTGCACTCTTCAGCACTTGCTGTGTGGCTTTGGACCCGGAGTGCTGATGCGATCGATCCGATTGCCTTTGTTGTGGCTGTAATTTGGCTGGGGGTGGCTTACGGTTGTTCGGACTAGGCGATGGATGTTTACCCTCCCCGTATTGCTTAGTCCATGCCCTTGTACCCGGCCGGTGAGGTTGGTCAAGTCTGGGCTCGACGGTCTTCTTTGACCTCCCCTTGACGTTCTCGTATGTCTTCTCCTGGACCTTCTTCTGCTGCTTCTCCGAGGCTCTTTTGCGCGGACGATGAGGTCGGTGAGGTTCACCAGCTGTGCTATTCTTCGCGTTCTTCTCGACGTTATCCTGCTGCCTTGCCCAAGCTCTTGTGCGCGGGCGGTATGTTTGCTCAGGTTCTGTCTCTGTATTCTAGTCCTCGTTCGTTGTCAGCCAATATCCATGTAGACATCGAATACGCAATGGCATGTACCTGAACAATGCTTATTGCTCGAGTGCGCGTCGCATTTTGCTTTCTGCCTCTTGTGCGGCCTCTGTTCGACATCAGGAAGCAGAAAGTTGTGGCCCCAGCTCGAGTGATAAGTAGATTCCTCGGCAGAATCGAACATGATCAAAGCGGGGTTGAATTGATGCGTGTAGCACATTCTGGATGGAGCAATGCAGCAAGCCTGCAGTAATCAGGGGCCGAAAGGTGTAGAGCTTCTTGTCGCGACTGGGTCACGTTATCTCCCCAGATACTCTCTAGCCACAACGATAACAGACTGCATTAGAGAGTATAGCCAACGCCAGTATCGTTGATGGGGGCGTTCGACGCAAGACCCAGACCAATCATGTCCAGACACACCATGATACCTTGAAATCCAGGCACCAGTAAGGTCCTGTTCCGATCACCCTGGATGTTCGCACTGTTTGGTGGGGCTCATTGTTATTTGTGTCCTTCATCTTCCGATCTGATATTTCCAATGACGGTATGACGGTATGAGAGAGAAGAACCATATAACCAAGCCAAAGATATCTAGCAGAGGCGGTTGCAAGGTCTCGATGCATCATGCACGGTTTCTAACTACGCGTATCATTTTCCATCCCATTTGATTTCATAATCAGGCCTCCGATCCATGCAAGGCTGAGGCTGAATGTAAGCATTACTTATCGTTCTTGTCATTTTTCAACGGCGTACGGCTGAAGAAAGAATGTCGCTGGGTCGAGGCTCTAGACGCTTGCGCGAACAAAACTTCAGGCCCCCCGCCGCGTTGCTCGCCCGCAAATTTGCGACTCAATAATTCAAATCCTTCTCAGGTCCCTCCCATCTTTACCGCAGAATGCAACAAGTACATTCACCCACGCCCAGGGGCGGTCCTGTCCGCGGAGGTCCTGTGAGAGGACGCGGTGTCGCTGTCCGTGGAGCACCGGCAGGTCGCGGAGGACCTGCAATGCGAGGAGTGCCCGCAGCTCGAGGGCCACCCAGAGGCCGTGGGATACCCGCGGCTCGAGGATCTGCAGGCCGCGGAGGCCCGGCAACTCGAGGGGCACCCATTGCCAGAGGAGCAATTGCAGCTCGTGGACGGGGACAGGCTCATGTGCCAGCGAATACCGCTCATCGAGGTGGTGCGGTGGCTCATCCCCAAGCGGTTCAATCCGGCTCTCAGCCAGGTCATGTTGCAGCTGCTCCCGCACATCGCAACGCGGCTCATCCTCAACAAATTGCGCCTCACGGTGCTGTACAGCATCACCCTGGCACTACGGCGCAGAATACTAATTACTCGGGGTCGCATCAGAATACGCAGCAGAACAGTCAGCAGTAAGTGGAAAGGAAGGTTCACCATAACCTCAGAGTCGGCTAATCCGCTTTCCAGTAATACCCGGAACCCAGCAGCCGGCGCTGCAGGTGGCGCAGTTATCGGAGGAGTCGCGGGCGCTGGCGTATATTCAGCCGTTAACGGAGGCGATGAACCAGAGGGAGAATATGCCCCGGAGGGATATTATCTCGCTGAGGATGGGTACTACTACCCTAATGACGAAGGCTATGAAGGTCAAGATGGCTACGAAGGCCAAGAGGGGTACTACGAAGGCCAAGGTGGCTACTATGACGGCCAAGAAGGCTACCAAGGCCAAGACGCCTCCACCAACGAAGCCTCATACGAATCATCCACCGCCTACCAAGCGCCCGTCGAAGTAGAACAGCCTACCTACGAGCAGCCGGAAGCTACGAAAACCGAAGCCTACGAACCTGCGACCACAACGCCCGCTGCAGGCGACAATGATAATACGTCGACCAAGTCGGACAGTGATGGTTGCTGCGGCTGTGTGATTATGTGAAGAGACGGGATTGAGGCGGATGGGTTGGCATGGATGATAATGGAGCAGGTTGGATATAAGTCTGCTCTCATACGGATTGTGAATATTCCTCACTTCGTTTTACAGGCGGGGGACTTGACTTTCCCGAGTTGGGATATCAATAATGGTTGATCTGACTTGTTCCCACTCCAACCCCGACTGACGTACGAGATTTAACATATTAGAAAATTAGAAAATTATTAATCCATCTGCCACCCCGCTCCAACACAACCCACGCAAGATCTTCGCTCCGCATGCTCCGCACACATTTTCCCGTATCATATCAGTCCTACAACGCACGAGTCCAGACCCACTCAACTTCGAAACCCCACTACATACGCTCTCGCTCCGCTCCCACACCCCAAAAACCCAAGCAAATCTCTCCATCTCTCTATTGCATCATATCTCCTCTGCGCATCTGATCTCTGTGTCTAGATGTTGCAAACGGAGTAGATATGTCATGCACGTTCCCTTCCTCTCCTCCGCTCTCGACTAGCCCGGTCGCCAAGAAAGCTTGGACAGTTCTCGCCATTGACCTAGTCTACCGTTTGCCGAAGCCTTCGCGTCGGAGTTGGACATGTTGGAAATAGGGGAGTTGGTAACCTCCGCCTCATAGGGCTGGTAGGGCTGGGGCCCGCTAGTAGAGTTTTCACCTTCCACCTCCTAGATAGCCTCCTAACAGCAACAACCAATATATCAATATGCCCCCATATGACCTCGTATTTCAACAGGACAGTGACGTCATCAAGCCGGGTCGGGTCGGCTGTCGTAGTGTTTAGTTCGTCGGTGCTTTTGGGCAGGGGAATGAGGAAGTGAGAAGGGTGGTGCGGTGGGGGGTTTGGGGGCTGAGTTTGTGGATGGAGGTGGGTATTAAGATGGGTTGGAGTGGAGTGGAGGGGGCGAGGAGTTGATCCCTGAGAGAGTATTGTTGAGGAGGTTATCTCATGTCGATTTGGTCCTTGTGACCGTTTTCTATACTCTGGGCTTGGTTTCCTTCCGCGTGGTCGTTGCCGAAACCCTCTATTGTATGTCTTTATCTCCCTTACGCCGACCCCTGAAAGCCTCCAAGTCGCTCCAGCATACCGAAACCCCCAAGCCCGATAACCCCCAATTACCCAATCCTTTTATACATTACTGACCTTAACCCTTCCCTCCTCCCTCCTCCTCCCTCCCCTCCCTCCCCTCCCTCCTCCCTCCCCTCCCTCCTCCCTGCCCTCCCTCCTCCCCCCTCCCCTCCCGATCGCTCAACCTCTGAAACTCCCCTCCCCTCGCAACCCCCAACCCCAACTTCTTCAACGGCGTCCCATCGCTCTGCCTCGACCCTTCCATCCCAACATTGATATCCCTTCGAGAATCCTTCTTCGGGGAGAAGAAGCTCGGCAGGATCTTGGGGAAGATGGGGCGGATGCAGGGGAGACAGGCGGAGACCATGCCGATGCAGGGTTCAGCGGAGGACCAGATGGTTGCATCGACGGATTCCCCTGTTGGAGACAGGCGGTTAGTTTTCTCAAGGAGGGAGGTGAAGGAGGGGGAGGGGGCCTACAGGGTGGGTCGAAGCCTTTGAAGCGGTTAATTACTACTGCCCTGACGATGCCGATGATGCATGTGCTGCGTATATGCTGTCAGTACATGGACACACTTAAAACGGGGACAGAACAGTGACTCACATGCCACCAAGCATAAAAATCCCGCACAATCCCACCTTCTGCGCCCTCCCCATCTTTAACTTAACCACCATTGGGAAAGGCAACACCAGTAGAATAACATCGCTCAAGAGATTCAGCATCGCCTCCGAAAAATACATCGATGGGCCGTTAATACATTTCCCGCCTTCGACCGTCTTATCCCAATAGTAGCTCATCGGGATGCATTGTAAGCACGAGGTCAGGATAACTACGACACCCCAGGCTATGCTGAAGGCGCCGAGACACCAGGCCCATAGCCTGTAGGTGCGGACGGGGAAGACGCGGTAGTAGAGGAGGAGGATGGAGATTTTAATGGGGGGAATGGAGGCGCCCCAGGAGGCTTCGAAGAGGAGTTGGAGCTAGGAGGAGTTGGGTTCAAATGGTGGTTTCTGAAAGTTCGGAGAAAGGCAGGAAAAGGTGAGCTGACTTGGACATACCTTGTTGTACGTCAAGTGGTCGGAGGGAGAGAGGGTGGAGGCATGACGGCCGAGACCATAGCCGACAGCTGATGCACCATGGTGTTAGCTGATTGCGAGACGACATAGTATCGTGGAGGAATAGCACACCGACACAGGTGCTTATGCAGACCAACAGAGAAAAAGGCTATTGAGCATCAGCACGCTGGTTCTTAGATCTCGTGGATTCGTTCCTCACTAAAGCAATAATAATGGCAATGTCGTCAGCACCCAGGGCCACTCTCTTGAGCCTCCTAGCCACGATACGAAGAACGACAGCAAAGGTAGCTAAGAGGGCAAGGACGACATTCGCTACGAGCACTCGATAGCCTCTGTTGGCATACAGACCATCCTGAGGCTCAGGAGATGATGCCATGCTCCGGTGCGATTTCCAACGATTGACGCTCGCGGTGCATTGCAAAGAGTTGGATAAAAAGACAGGAGATGATGCATGTTACCAGGTTGAATGAACATGAACGTGAACCAGAGTAAGCAAGGCGTCATTTAGGAGATTACTCTGGAGCATAGGATTATGTGGGTGCAACCACGACGTAGTATGTACGGATAGATGGTCCAACCATAATCTGTACGTGTGTGACAGTGTGAGACGAGATACGGAATACAGTAATCCACAACCTGCCCGACAAGCCTTCAGTTCCATCAAAAGGGCCGGACCGTGCCGTAATGGAAAGATCGCCCGACGAGTCCCAACAGATTCATCATTGTTGGTGTGGCTGGCGCTGCGGCGTCGAGACAAAGCACATTACTGTCCGTATTCAGCTTAGTGCCGTGACCTCGCAGATCGAGGTACAAAATGCCGAGCAGTTTTATCAACTGAAACAAGAATGCATCCCAGCCATACCATGCCATACCTTACCTTACCTTACCATACCATTCCTACTCCATAGTCTTCAGATAATGAAATATATATCCGAGAATCTCCAAGGGCCCGGGATCCATTGTTTCAGAGCAGCAACCGATGAAACTTGCGCAACGGTTTTTGTAAATACATCGTGTCCCTACAATATCGCTGCTCCTCAGACTATTCGATGACTTTCCCGACCAAGAGCTAAACTCTACGTCGATGATTCGTTCAGATCATAGAGCAAACTTCTAATCGAGCAACGGCCCCATTGATGCTTTGCGATTCACCCATCGATTCAGCTCAAAATGTTTGCCGCGTTCTATCCTTTGGCTGGACCGACAGCTGGTATGCCTGCCTTTTTCTCTGGCTTTTCTATTGACTTCCAAAACTTCCAAGAAGAACAAGTGCCTCCGGCTCGTCAGGATATAGGCCAAAAATGATACCATAGTCCTTGTAGAGCCAGGTTTGGTCTTCTGTAAAGACCCCGGTTTAGTCTCGTCTTCACAACGTCGTAATACTCATGTCTTCCGGACCGTTGGCGCCTAGACCCGTGAGGCGACCAGCAACTGTATTGACGATTACTACAAGTACTTCGGTTCCAGCACCAGAAGTTATCGACATACCGAAGAGTGGCGCCCCACTGATCGTTTTCCCATCCACACTAGAGTATATCAAACTTCCGTCTCCTCTCTTATTATAGGCTACCCCCTGATAGTGGATGACATCCGGGTATTTAATACGTGCAGATGGTCTCTGTACTGCCTCGCTAATCACCCCGGTTTTGTTTCCATTACTTACCGCCTGAGGAACATACAGGCTGCCACTATACCCTTCCGGGGAGTGGTCTGTGTAGGCATCAAGGGCCTCCCCTACCGTACGGTGTTGAAGCACGAGTTCTCCGTCACAATCAGACCGTGGGCGCTGATACCTAAAGGCGGCGAGATGAACATGATACCTCGGAAGGTCTTGGAACAATAGATGCTTTGCGCGAAACCAACCCCAACCTAAGCGATCTATAGAGACGTCGAGGGGAACGCAGCAGATAGCCGGCGGCAGATTGGCGCAGACTTGCCGCATATGGTATTGCTGGTTGGGATCGTTGGCGAAACTAACATTAATTTGCCAACTAGCCTTGATGACGCTGAAAAAGAAGAGTAGG
>JAABUR0100003471.1_pt1 | contig 22072 bp, 30 predicted proteins | sample 5560091 | NCBI WGS metagenome assembly JAABUR01 (sample SAMN10711879, study PRJNA513375) | rock metagenome | isolation source: Antarctica rocks | place: Antarctica: Victoria Land, University Valley sud
CGGGCGCCATCAAAAGGGAGGTTTTGAGAGTTTTTGTGTTGTTGCGATGATTTCGAAAAGAAGAAGAAAAGGTGTTTGGTGGTGGCGGTGGCGGAGAGAATGCTTGCTACGTATATCTCTCGGAGCGAAGCGGTTGGTGATTGAGGAATTTTGCTCATCGTCACGTCGGTTGAAAGAAAACCGGTCTTGCTGAGGTCCGGACATTCACCCATCTTCATGCACCCTTCAGCACCTCCCTCTCCCTCCTCTCGCCCTCTCTCCCCCCGCCAACCACCCCCTCAGCCCCTCAAAAACCTCAAGAACCCCCCACCAACTCCCACCCCATCCGTCCCCTCCCCCACCCTCCCCATCGCCTCCCTAAACACCTCCTCCCCAAAAATTCCCTGCGCCCGCCGCGCCTCCAGCAGCTCCCTTACAATCTCCTCGGTGAATTCCGGGTGGCCCTGCACGGTGAGCACGCGGGCGGGGATGTAGAGGCCTTGGATTGTGCAGCGTGGGGAGGTGCCGAGGAGGGTGGTGGGGATGGGAGGCAGGTGGGGGAGGATGTCTTTGTGCATTTGGTGGATGTGCTGTGGGGAGGGGGGTGGGGCGTTAGTGCTGGTAAGGGGGCTTGTGGTGGGGGGAAGACATACCAACTCTTCCTTCCCAAAAAGCTCTTTGCCTTTCTCGGTGAGGTTTACAGTGCAGACACTGACTTCCCACCCTCCATCCACGCCATCGCTGCGCTGAACCTCGCCGCCCAGCGCGCGCCCAACGATTTGGTGGCCGTAGCATACGCCGATGATGCGGACTCTGTCCTGGGCTAGGATCTTCTTGACGTAGTCGACCAATTGCAGGACCCAGTTTGTATTATCGAAAGCGTTGAACCCTATTTTCTCAACCGCAGGTGTGAGCCAGTATCATCGCCTGATGTTCTTGCTTGGGAAGATATGGGGGTCGAAGGTGTTAACAGGGGAGGGCTTACATACTACTCCCCGTAATCAACACCGCGTCTGTATCTTCCAACCGCGGATACCTCTTCCTCAACTCCTGCCCCTCCTCTTCCCCCGCGGTGCCCTTTTCGTCATCAACAACGTGGTGTGTAGTGATATGCAGCTCGGATTTGTCCCAGCCTAGTTCCTCAGCACTGGCATCGAGAAGAGCTGTGAAGACGCCGCCGTAGCCGCCATATTTGGCGGCTGTGCGGGGGAGGGGAGTGTCACATTCTAGGATTGCGATGCGGCTGGGGGAGGGCATTGGAAGGCGGAAGCGTGGGGGCCGGTGAATGGGGTGGCGATTGGGGTACAGGAATAGTAAGAAAGGGGGAAGAGAGATACTGGGAGCCGTTGGGCCAATTGAAGGATAGCAATCTGTTTTGTTGTTTTGAACCTCGGTCCGACCGATAACGCTTAACCTTGTTATCTCACTAGTGTCGGGTAGATCCGCTTGTAATCTTCTCGGATCGTAGAAAGTAGTCGAAACCGATCTTTCTTATCCCCAAGTATATTTAGCTAAGGAAGTCTGCGGTCATAGTTGTCTAAATAAACTCAACTTCATCAGTAGATTTATCATTAATTCTTGGCAGACAGCCTGCGGCCTATCTTATTCTGACCAATAACGATTCTATTCCATTGAACATTTGTGTTTAAGTGCCCCCACTGATGGTTGAACTCAAAGACAAGAGAACCAACTGCGTCTAATTGTAGCTCTACAGGAACTCGATTTCTTCTTCACCGCCGTTGAAGTAGGATCATTACTAAACCAACCAGAGCGAATCCAGCCGCAGCGCCTTCCAAAGCCACCTTCGTCAGGTCGACGCGGCGCAAAGTGATTTGACGATCACTAAAGACGTCTCGGAAGGTTTCCCGGAAGGTTTCTAGTTTCGATAATGGAGCTGTAGGATCCGATACCAGAGTCATTTCGTGCTCTAGGTTGTCCTCGGCAATCCCATATTCACTTCGGCCCTCGGGATTTCCTCTAGACTGGATTTCTTCAATCACAGTCGGTGCAGTATTCTCAAGACTTGGCGTGGGAGATGTAGAAACGTCCAAGGCTTCAGCATCCGGACCAGGCCAGCTTTGCCCAGCTTGACTCTCGACCAGGGTAGCCCCTTTAATCGGTCCCTCCCTCTCCAATGCCTCCATCACTTTCTCTTCAAACCCCTTGACCAGCCTCTTTCGCCTCCACGGCTCAACCCCGATCTGAAATACCAAGAAAAGCAGCACGTTCACACCCATCAGCCCCCAGGTCCCCCACGTACTCATCCTCCTAATCTTATCACTCCATATTTGCTCCTCGTGGTATCGCGCTAGTATACTCTTACTCAACTTTGCGGCCGCTTCTTCGGCCTTTTGCTCTTCGGTTGCCAGGTTCTCTTGAGCCGCGGACTCAGCTTGTTCGTTGACATGGTCTGAGCGGTATAGTGCAGTAAAACGCTCGAGATCATTGGGCGTCCAGGCGTGTTTACGCTGGAGAAGCTCATTGACTTCACGTTGCGAGCCGGAGCGCTGGGCTATTGCTGCGGAGTAGGCTTGCCGGGCTTTTTGCAGAGAAGTGCGAGTATTGCGAACGAGTTCCTCTATGATTTAGATTAGAGTCATTAGAGCTCTGGTTGGAGGCATGGACCGACCCTGCTCTCCAATGTCCTTTTTCAAGGCTTCGATGCCGGAGTAGCCGGTCAAGTCATTGAGGCGCTGGCCAGCTATGAAGATGTTGGATTGAAGGTGATCCATAACATGGGAGAACCTTTTAGAAGCTTGTGATCTTCGGCCCTCCTCTTGCGAAGGTAGATCTTCTCGTGGTTTCTGGACTTCATCGTCGTTCGCCGGGCGCTTTGAAGTTGTCGAGAGCAACGCCTTGGGCATTCTGGACTTTTTTACGAAAGCTGTTTGATCGTATTTGGAAGCTATAATGGAGGCAGATGCCCGTGGCCGTGGCGGTTTTTGACTTTGCGAGTGATAGCATTGCTGGCAGATCCAGGCCTGCTTTGCCCGGCGAATTCGCAATGGTAGCAATTTACTTGCTGTTACAGTCTGGAAGGAAGAACATAGCGAAGCTGAAATATGGCCTAACCTTGATCTCATCGCTTGCCCATCCGTGAAGCCGTGCAACAAGATTTAAGAGGATGGAGGGTTAGTAGGTACTCTTGAGTCGGTTTTTAGTTTCGGGACCTACCATAAGCGGCCCCTCAAAAGTATCATGGTCATTGCAGGCACCACGACACCAGATCGGAGATGTTGCTATTCTACTGCAGAAGAAAACGAGAAGAGAACAAACTTCAGCGTAATTCATAGCTAAAACCGAAATTTCCTTTCGGATATTATAGAAGGCCGCTTTATAGTAGATATCTACAGTAGTCCGGAAACCAAAAACCGACTTGCGAGTAAGGTACTCATACTCTGTAATGTAAGGTAGGTACCTCATGCGTGACAGCGAACTGCATGTGGACGGACTTCTATGTCCAACTATGTCCAATTCGACCCTTAGATCAGGTAGCTGCCAATTGGTAAATCGTCCACTCAACATAACACCATATAACTTGACTCCTTGGACTCTCAGCCGACGAGTCTACCTTGTTATCATAACTCCCGTACCTATGGAGCTTGTTGTTCCTGTGGCCCGGCAGATCGGAACCATCGTCATGGGCACATGCACACCCAAAAAGCATCTTCTTGATGAGGGGTTTCAAGACCAGTACTATATGATATTCCAACTTCTCCCAAGTGCAGAGCTCGTAGTCAATCAAGCACTTTCCAAACAACATTCACCAACATGGTTGTCCCAAAGACCGATATCGTGTTATACACCTCTGGAACGCCCAACGGTCAAAAAGCTAGCATTACTCTTGAAGAGCTGGGCTTGAACTATGAAGTCAAGCACATACAGATCAGTAAGAACGACCAGAAGGAGGGTTGGTATCTCCGGATCAACCCGAACGGGCGAATACCTGCCATGATTGACAGAACGCCGACGCCAGATGGAAAGAGCAGAGAAAAGCGCATCTTCGAATCCGGAGCAATGATGCTCTACCTTTGCCAGAAATATGACCCAGACAACAAAATGTCTTACCCTTACGACTCGGACAAGTACTGGGAGGTCGTAGAGTGGCTGATCTGGATGCAGAGCGGTCTCGGTCCAATGCAGGTACGTCCAAGAAGCAATCTGGTTCTGGATTAAGATCTGACAAGCGCAGGGTCAAGCAAACCACTTTTACCGTTACGCCCCGGAGAAGATTGAATACGGCATCAAGCGTTACCAGACCGAGACCAAGCGACTGTACCAAGTCCTTGAAGATCGTCTCGAAGAGCAGTGCAAAAACAACCGTACAGCCGCTAATACCAGAGCAGCTGGTCCCGAAGGGCCCTGGATTGTTGGTGACCGAATGACGATTGCAGATCTCGCATGCTTCAGCTGGATAAACTGGGCGGAATGGGCGGGCGTGGATGTCAAGGAGTTCAAGCAAATCAGCAATTGGCTTGGCAGCATCAACAGGAGACCTGCGATTCAGAAAGGATTGGATGTACCTGAGCCTTTTGAGATGAAAAAGAAGATGCAAACAAAGGTATGATGCTGATCCCTCAACTTGGTGTGAGGCTTCATACTAATGGGGGAGATAGGAGGGCGAGGAAGAGTATCAGAAGATGCATAGCCAGTGGGTAATGAAAGGACAGAACGCGGATCAAGAGAAGCACAAATGAATAATCAGCTATCCAAGGCTCCTTGTACAAAAGCCCTTTACTTTTACATGTATATACCTATTCGTGACCATATGTATCAATAAAAGCTTTCGGCAAGAATCCTGGACGTGGAGATTCTCGTAAAACTTTCAAATGGCCACAAGCTCGTCGGGCATGGGCTTCAATATTAGCGAGGGTTTTGCACGCAACAACAATCGAATAAAGACGTACAGCGTTGTTGCTGGTCCGCTGAATACTATCGATTTTGACACTTGCAGCAAGGAGTCTTTTCAATTTAAGGGTGGGGGGGTTAGAGTGTACGTAGTGTGGAAATTGTTCTCGAGAGGAGCCGCAAATAGATAATCGGACGTTTCCGGATTTCGTCTATGTGAATAGATACCCATGGCCTAACGTGAAACGCTCTTATTGTCAAAGAAAAGGGAAGGCTGGATGACTTCCACGACTCAACACTCGCACAATAGCCCACAATGTAAAATCAAAGCCATGGTCTTCCTCTTTTGTTCAACAACCTCCACCATCGATCTCGACGGCAACAACTACAGCTTCTAACCAATTACTCCCAATCAGTATCTGCTTTCACTTCGACTCGAGGTCCCACTACGCTACAACCTGATCCTAGATTACGACCGTCGCAATGGCATACTTCTCGGCTTTGCGCCAGAGCATCGGGCATTTGATGTCTCCTGCCGCGAGCAACACCAAGCGCCCATCCAATCCCGCACACTCCTCATCCTCTTCGCTCAAGAAACGGCTGGACCGTGTTCGCATGAGCCCAACCAAGCGCACCGACGAGTGGCTCAAAGGCCATAGTCCCGAGAAAAAAGCCAAAACACCCAATGTGCTTGGCGTCAAAGGCAGCAAGATCACCAAGAAGTATCTCGCTTCACCCAGCTCTGCTACCAAGTCTGTAAAGTTGCAAGGAAAATTCTGGAGTCACTTTTTGCCCAGCATTCTCAGTCAATCGCCAGTGAAGAAAGCCGAGGACAACTTCGAAGGGGACACTTTGGTCGAAGGCGGCGACGACGACGTCAAAGACAAGCATTCCGGCCATGCCAACCTCGATGGCGACACCGTCTTGGAACCTGAAGACCAGCAGCGCGATTTCGCCAAGATTTCTCCCAAACATGATGTACCCAACTCCAACTCCCCAGCAAACGACGATATGAAATTCTGGAGCAAAGACGAAGTCTGGCTCTTGGGAAAGCTCAACCTTCGCAACTTGGAACCCTTGATGGAGGCAACCTGGCACATAGACTTCCCCAGCTTCCCTGTTGTGCTCTTTTCCTTCGATTCCCGCCAAGTCTTCATCAACGCAGCCAACGGCCGCGATTTCTACGCCCGCAAAGCCCTCTTCGATTTTATGGCCATCGGCGCCGACGCCCGTGATCGCATCACTCGTTCCTGTGAACCCGAACCCTCTATCCACCGCAATCTCGCCGCGTACAAGAAATGGGCGCTTCAGGACGCCAACCTCCTCCACACCCCGCACATTCCCCTCCTCGCCATCTGCTCCGCCGTGCCCCACGAATCGGTTGTCAGCGTCGTCGGGCGCCTAACGGACCAAATGCACGATTTTGGGCGCCAGTACCGGGAGCTCTTCCGCGGGAAGAACAAGAAAGGTCAGGACGTCTACAAGCACAAGCTACCAACGTTCTTTGGTATCATGGTCAAGTACAGCATCGTCGCATTCTTCACCTGGGATAGCAGCAAAGAGAAAGCGCCGGTGAGAACCCTTGGAATCTTTGACCTGAGGCAGAGAGGGCAAGATGTATGGCATGTGCTTGCATTTTCGATACTTATGGTCAAGGTGAGGAACAATTTGTTGGCATTGAGGAAGAAAGGGTGGATTAGCAAGGAGCAGGTGGAGGAAAGTGATCCTGATGCTTAAGGAGCAGTCGATATGGGTGAGAGGTTATTGAGGTGAAAGCGGGTCAATCAGTGGTGGTCGAGGTGTGCAGGTTGTGCTGGCTACGACTTTCTCATTGAGAATTATCTGCATCGGTGTTCTGGTGTCTTTTCATTCGAGATACCCCCCCTTTTCAGCGCTGCGGGAGTCTTTTACAATAGCACAAGCCCCAAATGTCTTTTTTGTGTACTCTTCCGGCCTCTCCAGGCGGGAAAGAACTCTACCAGCAGAAATGGATTCCGCCTGCTCGGGCTCCATTTACTAGATAGATGTACGTACGGGCTCATCTACCACCTTCAAGGTACATACAGTAGCTCGCCTCAACTACAAATCTAAGCCAAGTCCAAACAAAAAACATCCAACCCCCATCTCCCAACCACGCACCTCATAATACCCCCTCCTTCATCCTCCTTCCTTCCAGCCACCCTTCCACCCTCCCTCCATCTAGGTTGGAAAAAAAAACCCCCCAAAAAAACCTAGTTGCCAGCCTACGAATTCCCAACCCAAAGCCCGTCAAATAAACTGAAATCGAAGGTTTTTTCCTTCTAACGAAAAACTTGAACCTAGACCCTCATCTACTAGATAGATCATTCAGATCATCATCATCTCAAAGTCCGTTATCTCCCGACTCCTACTACAGCTTTCCCCCGGCGTCATCTATACCGCACAACTGTAACACAAACTGTAACAACCACCACCAGGAGGGCAGCAGCGGGCTTCTTTTTCACTTTCTTTCCCTCCTTCCCCCGCCTTTTTATTTATCCTCTCCTATCCCATCCCATCCCATCCCATCCCATCCCATCCCCAACCCCAACCCAAAAAACCCCAATTCCCTCATCCAGCCAGGTCTTTTGCTCATTCGCAACAGTCAAAGAATCCTAGCTAATCAGCCCAAGTATTCTTGCGATGGAGATGATAGAAAGTAAGTAAGTAAGTAAGTAGGTTGGTTGGATGTTTTGGCTTGTGTGTTTTAGGGGAAATGGGGGGGGGGGGTGGGGGGGATAGGATGGGGATGGGGATGGGGTTGGGATAGGATGGGATGGGATGGGATAGGATACTGTAGGATGAGGATGGGGATGGGGATGGGATGGGGATGGGGATGGGGATAGGATGGGATAGGATGAGATGGGATAGAGATAGGGCTGAAATATATTGCACAATATGCACAGTATGCAACAAAACAAAGAGTGCCCCCATTCCAAAAAAGAAAGAAACCCCACACCTAACCTAACCACCCTTCTATTCTTTCACTCTTTCTCTCCCTCCCTCTCCCTCTCTCTCCTCCTCTCCCTCTCCCTCTCCCTCTCCCTCTCCCTCTCCCTCTCCCTCTCCCTCTCCCTCTCCCCCTCCCCCTCCCTCCCAGCCCCTACCCAACTCAGAAAAACAAGATCAAAACTCGCAAGTATTTTGAATTCCCACGAGCAGGGAAAAAAGAACAAAAAAGAAACCGTCGTTGACATTGACTATAACGCGTCTCCTTGCTTGCGATATACCCTGCAGGATCCAGCGGGCCCGAATGCTAGATGTTTGTTTATGAGCGTACAAAAGCCTTCTCGTCCGCCGACTCCGGACCTTATGCCATTGCATTGCCAAAGCACGAGGGGGATATGCGCTCGCACGAACCGTAAATACGCCACCACTGTAATAACAGCAACTCTCAAAGCCTACACGTGTCCACCTCCACCCCGCCCTCCTCATCCAACCCTCCTAGTCCTCCACCACCCTCCCCATTCCCGTCCCCATCCCCGGGCTCTTCCCCCTCCGACTCGGACTCCCCCTCCGACTTCTCTTTCCCCCACCACCGTCCCCAACCCCCACCATCCCAACCAACCAATCTTTACTCTCCGTCCTGCCCACCAACCCGCTCCTGCTCATCGGGTTCAAGCCGATGCCCAGTCCAATACCTTGTCCCAACTGCCCAGCAGAACTGCCGGGGCGACTGCCAAAGTACTCGCCCCCACCACTGAATGTCATGGAGGGTGTGTCGAGGCCTTGGACTTGGACGCGGGGGGTTGCCCAGCCGGAGGTTTTGCTGGCGCCGGAGGAGTCGGAGGCTTCGTTGTCGTCGCTGTCGTCGTCGAGGGAGCCGAGTTCGAAGTCGGTGTGCGCGGTGCCGTCTTCGAGGACGCGCTCGTACGAACCAGCGCCAGAGGAGCTGGGGCGGAGGAAGGGGATTTTGCCGGCTAGGAGGTTGCGTTTTCTTCGGGGCGAAGAGCTGCTACGGGGGAAGAAGCGGAATTTGCGGTAGAGACGCTGGCGGCGGTCACGGCCGCAGAGGAGGAAGGTGGCTACGCAGAGGATGAGGAGGAAGAGAAGGAAGCCGGGGATGCGGCGGGGGGAGGATCCGCGGAAGAGGGTGTCGTGCCAGTGGTCGCCGTTGGTGTCGGATTCTATGTTGGGGGAGGTGGAGGTATTGGTGGGGAATGTCGAGGTGGGAGAGCCGGCGTATTGGAAATCGGGAGGGATCGAAGGAGTATTGCTGCCAAAACCGACAGGCGATTTGGAATCATGAGGGGGGATTTGAGAGGAGGCGTAGAGGACCATTTTCCCCAGGGTCCAGGATACTTCCGTGTCGCCAATTTTGTCGACAGCCTGGAAGGATTCAGTAAACCCTTTCTCCTTTGCGTGATCAAGGACTTCTTTCGTGCCATTGTGGCCACTGCCTTCAGTGTTTTCCAGACCAACCCGTGGAATTCCGATGCCTTCGTGTAGGATATTGATAAGCCAGCTAGCCTTAAAGCACACCTCGACTGCAATCTTCTCGTCAACTTTCTTTCCCCAGGTGTGCTTCCCAATGCCTTCTTCGATGGCCTTCCAGTCCTGGCTGCAGAACTCCTTGACCCGGTTTTGATAGGTATTAAAGTCGTAGGCTTTGTCTTTGTGTCCATGTTCGAAAACCTCATGAGTGGTATGCCAATATTCGCTGACCCCCACAAAGTGATTTACATCAAAGTCAATGGCTGGGACATGGACGCCGTGGAGCAGACACGGCTCGTCTTCACAAGGCGCATCCTTGTCCAGAAGTGGGATTGTCTGCTTCAGACACTTATCAAAGTCGCCGGTGCCGATCAGGTTAGGGGTTTTGTCATCTCCCACAGTTTTCGAGCCTGGTAGTAAAACGTCGCCCTTTGTGTTAATATTCAGACCAACCGGTAAACATGGGTCCGGAAGCTCCTTGCCATCAGTTGTACCGGTGGCTTTTAATAATGCCTCAACATAACGCTTTCTGGCTTCGTTGACGCCGAACTTAAGCCACGTTGTAACAAACACCCTGTACTCAGCGGCCTCACCATCCAACGTCCGCATTCGTAGTAGTGTTAGATCGTTCGCATGTTTCTCAGCCTCCGTTGCGTTCGGCGCAAACGCTATCTGCGCAGATGCCCCTCCCATTTCTAGAAATCCATACGTATGATGGTCCTTTCCATGATCGTGCTTTTCCGGGGCGTCGAAACCTCCGAGTAGGTAATTTGCCGCGATCCATCCATACAGACCCTCGGTCTCCCCAGATATCGCTTGAATATGTAGATCGCAGTCCGGAAGCTGGAAGTCTGTGGTCAAACGAGCATAGGAGCAAATCTGAGCGAGGAGTTCTTTGCGCTGCGAGGTAGGCAGTAATCGCACGCCGGCTGTTGCAAGTAGAAAGATGGGGGTTTCGGGTATGGCTTCTTTTGGAACATGCGCTACCGCATGTTGAAGCAGTTCTTTCAAGTGGTCTGGACCAACGGATCCAGGCTTTTCTGCGAAGGTTGACACCCCTTCTCATCGTCAGCAATCGTTTCGTTGACTTTAAAAGGTAGCCTGCGAATGGCACACCTGGGTGGACCTTTTTGGTCCATTTGCTCTTGGTTTCCAGCACAGGCAGCGAGCTCAGCTGCTTTGGATCGGCCGTTTTCCGCGCTTCCTCCGCGCCAGGCCATCTGTAGATATGCAATCGGGTACCCTGGCGAGGTGAGGTCAGCCGGTGTCCACAGTATCATAGCAATTCGCTGCGCAGGCGATGGGAAGCTACTGACCGATGAACCTGCATCAAGTATAACCCCATATCGCTCTATTACAGCCAGGTCTCAGATCAGCAGTCCTCGAACAGGCCCAGGGTGCAGACGTACCCTTCTCCATATGGACAGATCACCTGTCAAGCATTCTTCTTTATGGTTTTGCTCGAGTCGTCGCCGTACAAAAGTATCGGCGATCAGCAGTACAACGAGTGAATCTGCGTCCAAGTAAATAACGGGGTAAAAGCGAGCGACAGGAAGGAAGATGATGAAATGTGGAGGTATGTTTTCGTGGGGTCAAAAATAACTACAGTGCATGGGTTATTCTCGAAACCGCCGAGGGCGCCGATTACGAAGACCCCCAGGTTCAAGGTCCAAGGGTGAGTGGGTGGCAAAGCGATGCTAGCACAATTCCGTATCGAAAGCGGCCAATCTTTGCACAGTAATTGTTGATGTCTTGTGATGGGATTATTGGTCAATTAGGATCACCTTGAGCTGCTCAACCGGAGAGGTATGAAGTGGACAATGAGCTTAGGTTATCTATCTGTCTTACTAGAATACAATCGTCTTTCCAGGCCAGGCACCAGAACAAAGATGAGAACATTGGTGGACATCATAAGAGTACCCCATATGTGCAAAGTAAAATTTCCTCTCAACAAACCCCAACGACCTCGTGATATGAGCAATAAAGCACCCCCATGTCATGCAGATATCGTTCAAAGCAAACCGACTCCTTCTCTTAACACGTTGTAGGACGTGGTATTCCCGAAATGTACCCAACCTCCTTTCATGCTGAGAATCCCCAAGACGTAGCAGACTCCCAATGTAATGTAGTTTTTCCATTTCCATGCAATCCAAAGCGTATCAACAGCGCTGAACAGCAAATCACAGAAACGAAACTCCGACCAACGCTTCGTACAAAACTTTCGCTACTGATCATATCTATAACCATTTCCGAAAACACCGTACTTGAAAACAGGTTATTCATTGATAGGGCAATATCGCGGCGACGTCATCGATCCATATGGGGTATCCGTGTGTTGTACAAGAAAGGGAGACCGGGTTAGAGTAGAGAGTGTGAAGTGAGCCCGGATAGTCGAAGAAGTGTCCATTGCCCTTGTTAAAGTACGATGGAGTAGCAAATGCTTGTCAAAAGCGTTGCGCAAAGTTTCGTCACCTGTGGCCCTGCTACCAGCGCCGCGCATACGTCTGCTGTTGCATCAGCGCAGGTGAGATGGAAGAAGGAGGACTCGGGACTCTCATGCCGGTACTCGGGTTGACGATGGGGATCGCATTTCGGCTACGCAAAGCGGATGGCTGATGAATCTTCATTTGGTGGTGGTTATTGTTCGACTGGAAACCGGTGGCAGGATTGTAGGAATTGTTCGAAGCCGAGGAAAGAGAGAAGCTTGGTGTGACTTGTTGCGATGGCTGGATCTGTTGCTGAAGTGGAGACGATTGAGGCGACCCACTCGACAAAGAACCGTCGGAAGATGAAGAATGAATAGAGTGCAGCTATGCGCAAGTATCATCAGCACACTACGATCCTATTGCTTCCCGACGACAACAGTGATGCCTATTGGTCGACAGAAATGCTTTTGTCACTTACATCGTCTTCGGTCAACAAACCAGGACAAAACTCCAAATCGTCGTCCAGATCGAATGATCTTCCCGCCTCGAAGCGAAGACGGAACGCAGAGACCGGTGGACTCTCCGTCAGTTCCTTCATGCTTCGCACTCCTCGAAATTGGCGATGCGAGTTCTGGGATGCCGACAACCGAGGTGCTCTCCGCGATCGGCCGCCATGATGATTATGTGACGACGACGATGAATGCGACGACACCGAAGACGGCTGGTGGTGCTGAGGTCCGTAGTAGAATGCCGACATATTCGTATAGACGATGCAAGTTTGAAAGAATGAGGTCTGTGCTTCCGAGAAAGCGAGTTTCGGTAGATGGACGGTCACTTGGGGGGGAACAACAAAGGAGATTAAAAGTCAATGGCGCAGTCAGATAAAGTAGATCTCTCTCTCTCTGATGGCAGTTTTGACTGAATTGCGACAGCAAAGGCCGGACAGGAAAGTGTGGAAGGCTGGTATAGAATTAAAAGGCTTTTGTACGATGGAAAGTGATGAAGATGGGGGAGAGAGGCAGTGTTTTGGGAAGAGTTAGTAGTAAATGGAAGTTCGAAGGAGAGGAAGGCCGGGGAGGGGCAACTTTAACTTGTGTGATGGTTGCAGGACGAGCTACCTAGTTTTAGTGGGCATTAGGCCTGGACAGTGCAGGTGCGTCATTGGCCACAGTCAAAGAAAAGGTGGGGTCGTTTGTCGCGCTTAGCCGGACATGGCTAGGATCTTCGAGTTGGCCGGTTTCCTTCTCGTCGAAATCGCCATCTCTGAGGGGCGCTAAGGTAGGCCGACTCCAAGCGCCTACTGGAAGGGAACTGGGCGACTGGAGTGGGTGAAAGTGAGAGAATAGAAATAGAACTCGCACCGTCGCTGTTCCACCCAAACTGCTTTGCTTGGATGATCCGCTTGAGAAATACTCCGAGTGCAATGAACGAACTGTCAGTTTCATGAAACCAACACGGAACCGTAGGTAAGGTAGGGTCAATGCGACGACGACATGGCAACCTACATGCCCCAATGAACGGTGAACAGTGCTGCTAAAATAGTATCGACATGAGTTGACATTGCACCCACACGTGTGCTCGCCCACTGAACACTACCTTACTCCTCCGTACGCACTCCCGCTTCATGGAAAGTGTTCCGTATATACGGAAGGTACACTCTCTTCATCAACACAGTACAGAGTGGCTGGGGAACTGATACATATGATCAGTTTACTTACTTCGCCCCCCTGGAGGCCGGAGCTGCTCCACCTGCAGTAGTGTCCCTTAGCCAAACACCCCCCACCAGCTGGAGTTCCTTCACCGCCTCAATTCCACCATCCAGGCCATCGAAATCACGATTATTATCGATTGGCTGGTGGCATAGTTCGGCATTGACGAATCTCGATCAGTCTACGGAATACCTCCGTCAGGTATTCATTATTGACGACTCTGGATTCGCTTCGTGGTGACTTGTTACTCGTACTTATGGTAGGATTCACTCATGTTACATACTCCATTGCGCCTCATGCCTTCCTGGAATACCTGAAAGACGTCTCGATGAATAGGTGGTACTGTACGGAATACTTGAACTTGCAGTGGGACGGATTGATGACCCGCCAGCCCCGATGCATTCGAATCATCGTCTTTTGACGACCCAGAGACGAACATAATCTCCCAATTCCCGGAAACTCCAGTTACTTGACGAGATGCTGTCGGTCCCGTAACTCCACTCCTGCATCGTCGTCTTCGGTCCCATCCAATATGCCATGCTGCGTGGACGGCTGGATGGGAGACAGGTAATCTCGAGGGTCGGCGGTATCGGCCGCCATCAGGCCAGGACCTCGCCCTCCTCCAAGCTTCACCCTTCCTCCAGAAATACTATTGACCCTATCCGCGAGCCAATCCGCTGCCCCGTTCATGAAATCCCACAGTTTCTTTTGTCTTTCATCAAGCGCCGGATCATCACGCGAGCTCTCTTGAGCTTCCACTCTGAATTGATATTTGAGGCAGTCCTTGACTGTAACAAGACCCGCTAAACGGCCTCGATACTCGATCAGGATGACCCGTGGACCCATCTTTTTGAAGAGTTCCATGACTGTCTCCAGTGCCAATCGCGGATGGACAGCCAGAGGTGTGGGATCAATGAAACGGCTAAAATCCACTCTTTGTTGGCCAGAGGCTGACTCAATGGCATCAAATGTCACGGGCGGCGCAGCGACTGAAGGTATTCGGACAGCGATCGAGGATGGCTGCGTGAAGAAGCATTTAGCGTTTGGAGATATGTGTCCGTCCTTTTTGGCCCGATTGATGGCATAGCGTAGTTCTGTACGTCCAATGTAGCCAATGAGGATTTTTGAGTTGATGTCTTCGACGACCGGAAAGCCCTGGTACTTGCTTTTGCCCATCACTGTCTCTAGTGCTCGAAGCGTTAAGCCGGAAGAGGGGAGCGATGTGACTTCGCTTGTCATGACTTGCGATACAGGAACACCAAAGGTGTGCTCTTCCTTGTTATCGAGAAATGGGAATCCGTTAAACCAGATCATTCGATCCGCTATACCACCTTTGCCGAAACGATCGCCGACTGCTTTGGTAACCCCGACAACAATCTGTGTGGATAACGTTAGCTGATTGAATATTTGGGTATTCGCATCTTTGCGTACCATTGTCGGCAAAATGTAAGACAGAGCGCCCGTCAACTCGAACATGATTACTACGACCGATACCGTGATGTGCATAATCCCGCTGAGGGCTGCCCCGGCGCCAAGAAAAGCGTAGGTGCCGGGCGTTATGCATGGCACGTCGGGCTCGCAAGCCGAGAAAAATCTCGAATGAGGAAAAGATTCGTGGAGAGCTTGTACTAGAATGCCAACCATCCGTCCGAAGGAAGCGCCGATCGCCATAGATGGCACGAAGATGCCTGCCGGTACTTTGCAGCCGTACGAGATTATGACAAGAAACGTCCTCATGATTGTTGCAAAAGCTAGCGACAAAGCCATGGTCCAACGATTCTTAGATCTGGTATTGCTCAGCGTCACCAAGTTATTGCCGGAAAGAGCTCTACTTACTCGCATAGGCCATCGTAGTCATGGCCTCCCTCACATTCACGAAACAGAATCTCCATGCTTTCTGTCATGTCGATCCTCAGAAACATATTTGGGTAACATAATATTGCCGTAGCCGCCGCAAGAAGTGTAGCCTCTAAAATCGCATACTTCGAGAGATATTTTTTCCGAAACGCCTGAGCTCGTAGATTCCATTTCATCACAAAGGCTCCGTAGAGACCTCCGAAAACTCCAATGACCATGAAGAAAATGATCTCAAAGAAATGCCATGATCTGTCATATCTTACCTCGAACATGACAAGTTGACCAGTTCGAAATGGATTCATCGCCTTTGCCCGCCGTCAGCAAGATCTTTGAATGGAAACGATCAAGTGGAACCTACCGCTAACATCGCAGTAGCTACCAAAGCACAGAAATAACTCCGCCACATAGTCTTCAGGGGAAAATAAGCAGACATTTCCTGATAGGGTCAGCGCCTCATCCACCCGTAGTTTTGCAGAAGTACTACTTACCTCCAGCGAAAACAATACACCGCCAATAGGACTCCCAAACGCCACTGCGACACCTGCTGCAGCACATGCGCTGAGAATCTCACGGGTCTTGGCTGCATTGCGTTTGTACTTGCCGAAGAATTTCGAGATGACGTTACCCGTACACACTGCATAGTGAACACTGGGTCCCTCCTTGCCGACAGAAAGACCAGATGCGATGGCAAGAGGAAGAGAAATGGACTTTATGAGTAAAGTCCAAAAACCCAAGAAACCCTTCATTACAAAGCCCGCTATAATGCACTTGATCTCCGATATTCCGGATCCAGCAGCATAGGGAGCAAAGGACTTGACAAGGCTCGCAGAGGTTAAAGCAAAGAGGATCTAAATCGCTATCAGCAATATCTAGACACTATGCGATCGAAAGCCTAACCGAGAAGAGAAAATAGAGAATATAATTAATGGGCCACAATGAGCTCCATCTATGCCATTCCTTGCAGCCTACCATTATCAGCCGATTAGAATCGTGTGTGATACACCTGCCTTACCGTTTTCCGCTCCCCAGCAGCAGAAGTTTTCATTTAGGTAGAAAGCGGTCGTACAGTAACCCAGCTTGACATCGGACAACCATTCCGTAACTATGTTGAGGAAGCCTGCGTTCAAACCAATGGCGGCGCCGACAAGTGTCACGACTATCCATGCTTGCCCAGCATCGTAAGACTCCTGGAGCTTCCGCCTCCATCCCAACCGTCCATCCCGTTCAAAGAAGCCCGCATTTTCTTGGCGCCTTGCTCTTCTCCTTAATTGTTCCCGTGCCGAATCTTGCACCCAGTCTATCGTAGTAAAGTCCTCATATCGCTTGATCTCCTCGATTTCCTCCGTAAGCTCGTGCTCCGTGCTTCCTGCCGCAGCTCCATTCCGCCCCGACTCAGCGCTTGATATTGCCGAAAGCCGTCTTGATATCGCTCTGTCTGCTAGAGAGGGTCGTCGCGGAGGCTGCACGGAGATGGAGGACGCACAAGAGGTCATAACATCAGGTCATCGTAGAGTGTGGGACTTGGAGGCATATCGAGGTACATAAATCAGCCTTGTCACTGTCAGCCCACATGCTCGGACCGCGGGAGTGGGCCGAACGTAATAAATAACCCGATCGATACTAAAATTACGATTTCGGATTATGGGAAACCTTGAACCCGATTACTGCTTCAGGATTGTTCACGAAGAACGTAGAACTGTCCATTTACGGGTAGCCCTTCAAGCGTAGCCTAGCCGCCGTTCACCGTATGTCTCGATCTCCTGTCGGCTCCGTGACATTGTATGCATCACACCATGGACTCTGCTTACCCTATGCCAGTAGTAGTGCAGACAGAGAACGCGGCTCCTAGATCAGCATTTACGCGATTCCAAGTCGCCAAAAGCGACTTTACTCCAGCGATTGCAGAAGATACCGTTCCATCGGAGTTATTCAGTACATTCAAGGTGCAAATCGGCCCACCACATCCCTCTAAGGCCAGGACCGTGGTCCGTTCGACTGTCGGAATGCCTTACAATAACACAGCTATACCACCTCCGGAAGAGATTACAGGCTCAGCATCACTACCTCGTACGGGCTTCTGCCATCCATTGAGGTTATGTCAAGCTGATCCATTATTCCATAGTGGCTCGAGTAAAACGAATTCTACACCTGGACGAAGAGATCAATCAATGTTCGAATAACGCGGCTTTTGTGATCACTGTAGCAACAGTATGTTGAAAAAGCCTTTGTAGTTAGGACGGAGCTAGGGTCTAAACGCAAATTAGGAGATGTTCATACGGTATCTCGCTGAGCAAGCATTGAACGTTGTCAAGACAGAAAGAAAGCCTCGGAGGAACATCCAATACAAAGACTTGGGTATGGTCCGTTGGATAGCTTGTTGTAGATGCTGCTGACACTGATTACCTAAAGCAAACGCTGTTGCCCGCATCGACAACCTTGAATTCCTTTCCGACGTTATCCCTCGAACCACAACTTATAAAGAGTACAAGGAAAAGAAAGCGAAGGCTACTAGAGGAAGCGAGCCTTTACCGAATGGTCAGACAACTTTAGATGTCAGACATTCGCTACCTACGCGTCCGGCCGGTCCTATCATTAGGAGCCAAGAGGGCATGACGGACGAAAGCAAAATCTCGCCAGACGAGACGATTGATGAGCAAGGTCCGGAGAATCCTCGTTCCCATTTACCTACTACCAATGGCCAACTTGTCTTTGAGCACTATGAACCGCCCAATGGCAGCGCTCGGAAAGATGATTCTGGCGATGTCGAGATGGGATGATGCTGTATTCTTATTTGCTTGAAATAGTCATCAGCATGGCGTTATAGGGACTGTTGGCGATCATGTCCATATCAGGCGCTGGGTCTCACAGTGTCAGGTTTCTTCCGGGCATGTCCAGGGGAGCGCTGGTGGAGCCCGGCAACCGAGGCGTCGATTTGAGGTTCTGAGCTACCGTTGCTAAATATGGTGCTGTCCTATACACTGCGGATTTCCCACGGTGCAACAGCGTGTCATGAGGGACAGTCCACTGTGCAAAATATTTTCTATAGCTAGATAGATCCGTACTATCGTATCAATGAGATTAAAAATTACACTAGTACAAAACATTAGCTCCATCTTCACCCTCACCCTCGTCACCACTGTTTTTCCGTCGATGCGCGGAGCCATGTCCACCACCAGAATGAAGCCCCTCACCTCTACCGCCAGCACAATGCTCCGCCTCTGCCCGCGGCAGCGCTTGTCTGCTCTTCCACTCACAACTCTCTCCGGGCAACGGCGAACCAAAGCCGACATGATCCAAACAGCAGCTGGAGAATACGATCGAACTTCCACCTCGCACATCAGTCCGTTCGCAACCCAGGGGGCCGCGCCTTCAACCAAGATCCCAAGTTTCGCGAAATATATGAGTAAGAAAGGGGAGACGAGCAATAAGACGTTTCAGTATTTCATGGTGGGGACCATGGGGTTGTTGGCAGCGGCGGGGGCGAAGGCAACGGTGCAGGGTGAGCAATTGGATTGAGGGCAATTCAGCTGTGCTTCCTGAACAGGCTTTGTTCTGGAAAGGATACGCAATGGCTGACACACGTCACATTCAGACTTCCTCGTGAACATGTCCGCCTCCGCCGACGTCCTCGCCCAAGCCAAAGTCGAAGTCGACCTTGCCGCCATTCCTCTAGGAAAGAACGTAAGTCAATCTTTTCACGTCCTCTCCTTTTCCGCAAGATGTCCCACTAACACGAACTACTATAGGTCATTATAAAATGGCGAGGCAAGCCCGTCTTTATCCGCCACCGCACGGAAAGTGAAATTAAGGATGCTGAAAACACAAAATGGGAGGGCCTGCGAGATCCCCAGTCGGATTCGGATCGCGTGCAAAAGCCTGAATGGTTGATCATGTTGGGTGTGTCCCCGCTCCATTCAAACATCGGAAACCCAACGTCAAAGAGAAGCTAATCCATACACACAGGCGTCTGCACACACCTCGGCTGTGTCCCCATCGGCGAATCTGGCGACTTTGGAGGATGGTTCTGCCCCTGCCACGGCTCCCACTATGACATCTCAGGTAGAGCGCGAAAGGGTCCGGCACCGCTAAATCTGGAAATCCCGCAGTATAGTTTTCCTGAGGATAACATGGTTACTATTGGATGAGGGGGGCGGCGGCTGTGGGGTGGGTATGTGTACGAGAGCGAGCGAGCGAGCGGTCTTCTGGGTTCACCGAATTGTAGTATAGAACCTTGCGATTTCTAGACGTGAAAGATCAGCATATTTCCGTTTTGTATCTCTGGAATCTTGTTTCATCGAGTTTACACCGTTCAATACATTACACAGAGAGAGAAGCATCATACATGGTAAAGGATCATTTTTCCCCAATCCAAACTTGTAATATCTCATACATGCTATACTCGCCCACTCCAAGAACTGCTCCCTTCCACTCCAAGAGACCATTTCCTAGCCGGACAACAATTCCCCAGCCGTTGGATCCAAACCCTCCAGCACCGGTGCACTCTTCCTCCTCCAAAAGTGTCTCGCTTCCTCGCTACTAACACCCAGCTCCCTCGAAATCTCGCGCATGCACCAAAGAATCCGCCCCACTCATCTAGTCAGTCCCCTTTTTCTTCTCCTCTCACCTCCCCATTCCCCCTCCTCTACCGAACCTTCAACTTTTTTGCAAAGACCACAGTACTACTTCTAGGCAACTATGGTGGCGAGTCAGCGCCAGAGGATGAGCTGCCAGAACTTGAGGGGCGGGTGGCCCGAGGAGGTGTCCATGAACTTCATATGAATTGGGAGGAAAAAGGCGAAGGTGAAGAAGGAGATAATAATCAGGTAGATGAGACCGATGGTCATGGCTGGGATTGCCACGGGTGGGCTGAATGGCCGTAGACTGAAAGTCGAGAACCCAATCGCCGGACTTAGGGCCTGAGGTACGCGCTGCAGCGTCGTACGGGGGATACTATCATTTGCGAGGACCTGGGGTGTCCACATTTGGCCGAACATGGAGGTGAGTTCTGTTTCGAGGCTGCTGATCTGAGGCAGGATGTAGTCGTAGTAGGTATCTTAGTCTCGAGCTTCGACATAGTAAATTTGAGCCGCACCAAGCGGGTCATATGAGGAATTGCCTTACTCCACGGCTTGTTGGAGAGCCGTGGCCTTTGCGTTGAAGTCGTATACAGCTTGCCGGACTTGCATGGGATCATTTTTGAATACTGACGGCTGCCTTGTCTCGAAGCTGAGATGAGGGATGGGGCCCGCTGGCTGTTTTTCTTTAGTCTACATAACCAATGGGCCTATCATAGGTTTTATCCCTGTATAAGGTGGCAGTCGGCCGTCGAAGTCCACAACGATAACGTTAAGAGAGGACGTATTCTGCGGAACGTGGAAGAGCACAGCCCAATACATTGACAATACCGCCAGAATAAACGCGGAGAGTATCAGGACTGCGAAAAGTTATCAGCTGCTGGAGGGAATGGCTCAACTAATCACCCTTTACTGACCAGTTCTCGCCCAAAGCCCAAACACTTGAAGCCTGACTTTGTTCATGATCTTGTCCCAGAAGCCTGCAGGTTTTGGTGGGCCGGTGTCTTTGCCCTTCTCTCCCCCATCAACTGGCCTCTCGTCGTTTGTTGAATCATCATTGTTGCTGTGACTCTCTGCGGCTTCCGGCTTTTCCTCACCAGTCACGTTCTCGTTGCTTCTTTTTTTAATCTCTGAGTGTACCTGAATCTGAGGATGTTTCAGGCTTCTCTTCAAAGAAGCCGGCGCGAGGGCCTTGGACCAAATTACGGTGCGCCATTATGGTAGCTAGAGCAATGAACAAAGTGTGGGAGCTGTTCAGGAAGCGTGGCGCGACTATTATCTATATGATAAAACTCTGCAGGACGCCGAGACCAGCAAAGAAAAGAATATAGAACCATCATCATGGTAATATCAAAGTACGCAAGACAGCTCTTCTCGTCTTACTGCCGCCCATAGAGAAGTTGATAATGGTAATGTCAAGCAACTGTCGTAAATCTCGGCTTAAAGCACTAAGTGCCGACTAACCGGCTCCCGTTGGCGGCTGGCAAACCTTAACGCGACCTTTTGCATCATTGCAGCATGCCATTTCAGGAATCCCATCATCCATCAATCCCATCCCCCTGTAAATCCGATGGAACCGGAGATAAACGCTCTTCCTTCGCATTCGCAGTCGCCATCAAACCTCTACATAGAACTCTGAGAAGGATGCGGCAGCTGGGAACGCCTCTTCGCTACTAGCTCGTCGTGGTTCATCTATTTGCCCGTAGAGTGGTTTGGGATACGCTATGCATGACAACATGAGGGAATACCGCGGCGAAAGAGAAATCCAAGATTAGATTCCCAAGCTGTACTCTACGACTCGCAGCTACCGCAGCCCAAGGTCTACTACATGAATCATAAAGTAATGCAGCCTGCTTGTCATAACAACGCCGTATGACAAAACCGCACCGAACGCCCGGATTCCCCTGTTGAAAGTGCCGCTGGGTATGATCAATTGAAATCGGCAGCATACGAAAAGCCTCTAAAGCATTCTTGCATTTCCTGCGTGAGGACTATATGATAGCGTTAGCGATGATTCGACCACCTCATCCCGTTTGGCATGACTCACCAGACTGCACAGGTGTAAGTACAGGTGTAACACTAGTAAATTCCGAATCGAAGTTGCTCGTGTCGGTAGGGTTGGTGATGGTAGGCATGAACGGCGGGGTTACTTTCTTGTCTCGGATGTCGTCCCAATTGATGTTCCGGAAGAATGCATGGCTCATGATCTCCTGTGCATCGGTAGGTC
>JAABUR0100003474.1_pt1 | contig 22054 bp, 19 predicted proteins | sample 5560091 | NCBI WGS metagenome assembly JAABUR01 (sample SAMN10711879, study PRJNA513375) | rock metagenome | isolation source: Antarctica rocks | place: Antarctica: Victoria Land, University Valley sud
CCTGCTCCATGCTCGCGGCCCTCCGGGGCTGGGTGATTCGACACCAACCACCCTCGGAGGCCGTGAGCCTCACAGCCCGCTACGACACACCCACCAAGATCAATCACCTTTCACCGCGAAGAGCCGCCAAGCCGGTCCGCGAGCAGGACCTGCGCCAAGCCCTCGAGCGCATCCCCGCTCGTCCGGCAGTGCCCGTTGGCCCGCTCTACCCGGTCCTGGTGCAACCTGCCGACTGTGAAGGCCGGCAGTAGCCAGCATGTGACAGGCCCCGCGTCGGCAGACATTGATCACGAGCCCGATCAGCCCTGCCAGAAGGCACCGGAAAGTGTGCTGTGCGGGACAGGCTCAGTGGGCGCCGGCGTGCTCCACTCCGAGGTAGCGGCGCTGAGCCTCCTCGTCGGCCAGAAGCTGGGCCGACGTCGTCTCCAGCGCGACCTCGCCGTGCACCATCAGCAGCAGGCGGTCGGCCACCGACGTCGCCATTCCGAGGTTCTGCTCGACCAGCAGCAGGCTCACCCCTTCTGCAACCAGCGTCCTGCAGGTCTCGGTTAGTTGCTCGACGATCGTCGGAGCCAGGCCCTCCGACGGCTCGTCCATGATCAGCAAGTTCGGGTTGGTCAGCAGGGCGCGCCCGATAGCCAACATCTGCTGCTCCCCGCCGGAGAGCATCTCAGCGCTGACTTTCCGGCGCTCGGCCAGCCGAGGGTAGAGGTCGTAGACCGCGTCCACGGTCCACTTGCCCCGAGTGGCGAGTTTCTTGCTCAGCATCCGCAGGTGCTCGTCGGTGGTGAGCGAAGAGAAGATCCGCCGACCCTGCGGCACATAGGCGAGCCCTCGTCGGCAGATGTCGTAGGACGGCTTCCCGAGAATCTCCTCGCCGGCGAACCTGATGCTGCCCCGCGCCTTCGCCGGGGGCATACCCATGATCACGTTGCACAAGGTGGATTTGCCCATGCCGTTGCGGCCGATGATTCCGGTCGTCCGCTCGCCGACCGAACACGAGAGCGAGTGCAGGACGTGGGCGCTGCCGTAATAGGCGTCCACGTCCTGGATCTCAAGGGCCTGCTTAGACATGTGCCCGCCCGAGGTAGAGGTCGTGGACGCGCTGGTTCGAACGGATCTCCGCAGGGGTCCCCTCGACGATCACCGCACCCTCGTGCATCATCGTGACCCGCTCGGCGACGGTGAGCGCCACGTCCATGTCATGCTCGATGATCAGCAGGGTCACGTCGCGGTCGAGACGGAGCAGCAAGGCGGTTAGCAGCTGACGCTCAGCACGCGACAGGCCGGCCGCCGGCTCGTCCAGCAGCAGCAACCTGGGCTCCGCGACCAAGGCCAGGCCGATCTCGAGCTGCCGCTGCTCTCCGTGCGAGAGGGTACCGGCGAGGTCGGGGAGGCGATGGGTCATGCCCACGCTCTCCGCGACCCTGACCGCACGCTTACGCGCCTCGACGTCCCGACCGGTCCGTAGCAGTCGGAATCTGCCGCCGGCGACGCCGAGCGCCGCGAGGTACAGGTTGTCCTCGACGCTGAGTCCGGTCAGTAGGCGCGAGGTCTGGAAGGTGCGTGACAGGCCCATCCGGGTGCGCTGCCTGGCCCCCAGGGCGGTCACGTCAGCTCCGAACAACTGGATGCTCCCGGACGTCGGCGCGTCCGCCCCCGCAAGCAGGTTGAACAGCGAAGACTTGCCGGCGCCGTTCGGCCCAAGAACCGCACGCCGCTCGCCACGTGAGATCTCGAGGTCGACATCGCGTACCGCGACGACCCCGCCGAAGCGACGGGTGAGGCCGTGGACCTGCAGGACCTGATCGCTCACCGGGGGGCCTTCGACGTGGCGACCGCCCAAGCCGGATGGTTCGCGCAGGTCATGCCGATTGCCTCTCCGTGACCACGATCGGGGAGGCTGGCGCAGCGGTCCCCGGAATGGCGGGCGCGCCAGGAGCCTCCGGTGCACCGGGTTGGGGGCCGCCCCCAAGGTGCCGGTGAACCCATGCGGCGGTGGTGGTGAGCAGGCCGACGATGCCGCCGGGGGAGATCAGCACGATGATCAGGAACACGATGCCGAGGTAGGTGGAGAATCGATCGGTATAACCGCGCATGTAGGTGTCGCAGACCGTGTAGACAAAGGCGCCGACCCAAGCCCCGGCCAGGCGATTGAGGCCACCGATCACTGCTGCGGTCAGCACGAGGATCGACACCGACAGCGAGACCGAGTCAGCCGAAATCCGGGTGTTGGACCAGGTGGAGAGGACGCCGGCAATGCCAGCCACCGGCGCCGCGATCGCGAAGCCGAGGGTGCGATGCAGCCTGACGTTGTAGCCAAGTGCAGCCATCCGGATCGGGTCGTCGCGCACGCCCTGCAGCGCCAGCCCGAACGCCGTCCGCGAGATGTGGCGTAGCGCCAGGTAGAGCAGCACAGAGACCACGAGCATGAAGTAGTACATGGCCGTGGGGTGCAGCACCGGGTTGCCGAGCAGGGCGGGCGGCCGGGCCTTGTTGATCCCCTCATGCGCCCCGAATGTCGCGACCGCGGAGAAGTAGAAGTACGTGATCTCGGCGAAGGCCAGGGTGATGACCAGGAAGTAAATGCCCACGCTCCCGCTGGCGAGCGCCCCGAACAGCAGGCCGACGGCGGTGGCCGCGAGGATGCCGACAAGAGCGGCAAGCCAGCCGTTCCAGCCGAGATCCACCACCAGCTTGGCGGTGATGAGGCCGGCGACACCGAACAGCGCAGTCTGTGCCAGCGACACCATGCCGCCGTAGCCGGACAGGAAGGTCAGGCTCACTGCGACGATGCCGAGGCTCAGCGAGGTCAGCCCCACCTGGCTGGTGAAGAAGGTGGAGGACAGCACTGGGACGAGAGCGACGACGACCAGCAGGGCCGTCAGCCCACCGCGCAGACAGAGGGACCACGCTCGGATCATCGTGCCCTTCCGAACAGTCCGGTGGGCCGCACAGTAAGCACGACGGCCAACAGCACGAAGGTCAAGAGAGCCGAGAGATTGGAGTACGCAGCGGGCAGGTAGGCGCTCGAGTACTGATCGACGAGGCCGTACAAGAACGCACCCAAGGCAGCGCCACCGAGGCTGCCCATGCCTCCGACGATGACGACGACGAGTGCGTATACGAGGAACGACTGGTCCTGCCCGGGCGCCAGCGAGTAGGCGGTGCCTGCAAGAACACCGCCGAGCCCAGAGAGGGCTGAACCGACGAAGAACGCGCCGGCGAAGACCAGTTGTACGTTGATCCCAAGCGCTGATGTCATTGCGGTGTCGTCCACGCCCGCGCGCATGACCGTGCCTACCCGGGTCCGCTTGAGCACCAGCCAGAACAGCAGGCCGACGATGAGGGCGCCGGCCAGCATGGCAAGCCGGAAGGTCGGATACGCCAAGCCGTACACGCCGAGCTGCAGCGGGTTGGCAAGAAAGTCCGGCGGCACGATGGCGGTCGGGGTTCCTCCGAAGTGGGCCAGCATCTGATCGGCAAGGATCAACGACAACGCGATCGTGATCAGCGCTTGACGCATGTCTTGGCCCTGGTTCCAGCGCAGGAACAGCTGATGCATCACCAGCCCCACCAGGCCGGTGACCACCATGGCCAGGAGCGCCGCGCCGAACCAGGGAATCCCGTCGTTGATGAACCTCAGCCCCATGTAGCCGCCGAGCAGAAAGAGCGCGCCGTGGGCGAGGTTGGTTACCCGCAGCAGGCCAAAGATGAGCGTCAGACCGCTCGCAGTGATGAACAGCAGCCCGGCCAGGGTAAGGCCGTTGAGCGTCACCAGGACGAAGGTGGGGAGGTTGCCCTTCTCACCGAAGCCCTTGCCGAAGGCCTGGAACAGCACCCCGAGCAGGCCGAGCGCAGCAATGACGACGGCCAAGGAAGGGGCGATCTTGGGGCGGGACCGGGAGCTGAGCCGCTGCGCCGCCACAGTCTGCGAAGCCAATTCGTTGGCACCGACCCTTCGCACCCGAGCTGCAGCGATAATCGATTACAGCGATGACAACATATGAGCTAGGGCACGTCAAGGAGCGGTCCTAGGAGGGGCGCAGGAAACCGAACGCGTGCCCTCGGGGCTCGCCCTTAGCCCTAGTCACTCGTCCACGCCGCCGCCCACGAGCGCTCGTCAGGAGCTGTGCAGTGACCGATCCCACCGTCGTTCTCATCGGCACACTCGACACCAAGGGCGACGAGTACGCGTTTCTCCGGCAGCGCCTGGCGGCTGGTGGTGTCCGGGCACTCGTCGTCGACGTCGGCACGCAAGGCGCCCCCCGGACGCAGCCGGACGTGACCCGCGAGGAGGTGGCGGCTGAGGTCGGGATCGACTTGGCCGGGCTCACCGCCGCGGGCGACCGGGGGGCCGCAGTCCGAGCGATGTGCGAGGCCGCGCCCGCCATCATCCGCCGCCTCTTCGACGAGGGCCGCTGCGCGGGGGTGCTCGCTGCCGGCGGGTCGGGCAATACCTCGATCGCCACGGCGGCGATGCGGGCCCTGCCGGTCGGCGTCCCCAAGGTCATGGTCTCGACGATGGCCTCGGGTGACACCAGCCGATACGTCGACGTCAGCGACGTCGTCATGATGCCGGCGGTGACTGACGTCGCCGGGCTCAACTCCGTGTCGGCCCGCGTCCTCGCCAACGCCGCAGCGGCGATCGCCGGCATGGTCACCTCGCGCGAGCTCGACCTGGGCGAGCACCGGCCTGCGGTCGCAGCCACCATGTTCGGCGTCACCACCGAGGCGGTGACCGCCGCGCGCGAGGAGCTCGAGCGCCGCGGCTATGAGGTGCTGGTCTTTCACGCCACGGGCACCGGCGGGCGGACCATGGAGAGCCTGGTCGAGTCCTCCCTGGTCGCCGGAGTTCTGGACCTCACCACAACGGAGCTCGCCGACGATCTCGTCGGCGGAGTGCTGTCCGCCGGACCGCACCGCCTTGAAGTGGCGGGGCGGCTCGGTGTGCCGCAAGTGGTCTCCCTAGGTGCGCTCGACATGGTCAACTTCGGCCCGCGGGAGACCGTGCCGGAAGCGTTCGCCGGGCGGACGCTGCACGTGCACAACCCAAATGTCACGCTGATGCGCACCACCCCGCAGGAGTGCGCCGAGCTCGGTAGGCGCGTGGCGGCGAAGCTCTCCGCCGCCACCGGCCCGGTGGCCCTGTACGTTCCGCTACGCGGAGTTTCAGCGATCTCGAAGGAAGGCGGCGCCTTCTTCGACCCCGCTGCCGACGAGGCGCTGTTCACCGCCGTCCGGGACGGCCTGGCGCCGAACGTTGAGCTGCACGAGGTGGACGCGGACGTCAACGACCCATCCTTCGCCAGGGCCATCGCGGCGCGGCTCGACGAGTTCCTGGGAGGCGCACGGTGAACGGCGAGCAGGCGCGGCGTGCACTGCGGACGACGCTCGCGCAGGGCGGCACGCTAATTGGTGCTGGGGCGGGCACCGGGCTGTCAGCGAAGTGCGCCGAAGCCGGCGGCGCGGACCTGATCATCATCTACAACTCAGGCCGCTACCGGATGGCTGGGCGCGGCTCCCTTGCCGGGATGATGCCCTACGGCGACGCCAACGGGATCGTCATGGAGATGGCCGGCGAAGTGCTGCCCGTCGTCCGCGACATCCCGGTGCTGGCCGGCGTCTGCGGCACGGACCCCTTCCGGCTCATGGACCGCTTCTTGGAGCAGGTGGACGCGGCCGGATTCGCCGGCGTTCAGAACTTCCCCACGGTCGGGCTGATCGACGGCGTCTTTCGGGCCAACCTCGAGGAGACCGGGATGGGCTACGAGCACGAGGTCGAGATGATCCGGCTCGCCAGCGGCCGGGGCCTGCTCACCGCCCCCTATGTCTTCGACGTCGGGTCGGCCGAGGCCATGGCCCGCGCCGGCGCCGACATTCTCGTGCCGCATATGGGGCTGACCACCAAGGGCAGCATCGGCGCGCGCACCGCGAAGACGCTCGACGATTGCGTGGAGCTCATCCAGGCGATGTGCGACGCCGCCAGAGCTGTCAACCCGGACGTCATCGTGCTCTGCCACGGTGGGCCGATAGCCGAGGCGGACGACGCGCAGTACGTGCTCTCGCGCACCCGAGGTGTCATCGGCTTCTTCGGTGCCTCGAGCATGGAGCGGCTGCCCGCCGAGGTCGCTCTCATCGAGAACATGCGGCGCTTCAAGGGCATCCGCGCCGTTCCCGCCTGATCCGCCGCCGCACCGCACCGCCTGACGCGACACCGCCTGGGGGACCCGATGGAGTTTCTGGTCAGCATCGACGTCCGCACGCCGGTAGACCTGGACCCCGCGCGGTTGGCCGCGCTGCAGGCCGCCGAGAGCGTCAGGGCGCGAGAGCTGGTCGAGGGTGGCACGCTGCGTCGGATCTGGCGCATCCCGGGGCGCCGAGCCAACGTCTGCCTGTACGAGGTGCCGGACGCGACCGCTCTGCACGCCGCCCTGTCGTCTTTGCCGCTATGGCCCTACTTGGAGATCGAGGTGCAGGCGCTGGCCGTGCATCCGGTGGAGCAGCAGCTGGCGGACTCTTGACTGCGATAGGGGTCACACATAGCGTCGCCATCGATTATCGAAGGGCCGCCGGTCGAGCTGGCAACCGATTCCGGGCACTGCACCCTGACGGGCGCGGCGGGGCCGACTCGCTAGTGGAGGAACGGTCATGAGCAGCGACGAAGAGATCCTGGCTCGCTTCACGGGCGACGACGACTTCCCGGTCCAGTGGGAGTCACAGCAGGAGCAGAACCTCTTCTGGGTCTATGACGACCTGCACTGCCCGCACCCCCTCTCGCCGATGTACTTCGACATCGGCGGATGGTGGTTGTCCTGCGACCACATGTTCCGGCGCTTCGCCACACCGTTCGCAGCCGACTGGCTGGCCAAGAACGTCAACGGTTACCTCTACACCGCCGCCGTGCCGGCCGACTCCGCGCTGCAGGTCACCGCGACCGAGTACGGCTCGCGGTACATGGCGCGCGTGCCCGAGGATCCGGCCTTCGCGGACACGATCGGCGGCTACCTAGACGCCGTCCTTCCCGTGTACGGCGAGAACTTCGCCGACTGGTGGCGCGACCGGCTGGTCCCAGAGATGCTGCGCAACTTCCACTATCTCGAGGCGCAGCTCGACCGGGCCAGCGTCATGAGCCGGATGGAGCTGGCCGTGCTGCTCGAGGACGCGATGGACATCCACGACCGGCACTGGAAGATCCACTGGATGCTCAACTTCGCCCAGCTATCGGCGACGCTGAACCTGCGGGCGGTGATGGAGCAGGTGCGAGGATCGGTGAACGAGGAGTTGCTCGGCCGGCTGCAGAACTCGGCCGAGGACCGTAACTGGGACTCCATCGAGGGCCTGTGGCGGATGAAGGAGTCGGTCAAGAAGGACCCGGCGCTACGCGAGGCCTTCACCGGCACGGGCGCGGAGATTCGAGCTCGACTGGAAGCCAGTGACGCAGGGCGCGCCTTCATCGCCGAACAGCTCGAGCCCTACCAGCGCGAGTTCGGCTGGCGGGCCGTGTGGAGTCATGAGTTCATCTTCCCGACCTTCCGGGAGCAGCCCGAGCCGATCCTGGAGCAGACGCGCGGCTACATCGACACCGACTATGACTACCCGAGCGCGCTCGAGACGGTCCGGGTTGACCTGGAGAAGGCAGCCGCGGAACTGCTTGAGGGCCTCTCGGGCGCCGATCGAGATCGGCTGGCAGCTGCCAACGCCGTCAACATGCGGATGGCCCCGCTGACGCCCGACCACCACTTCTACATCGATCAGGGTGCGAACGGCCGCTTGCGCGTTGTGCTGATCACGCTGGGGCAGCGGCTGGTCGACGAGGGACTGCTCGACCAGGCGGACGACGTGCTGTTTCTTCGCTACAACGAGCTACGTGCCTTCGTCGGCAACCCCACAGTGATCGATGCCCGAGGGATCGTCGCCGTGCGTCGTGCCGAGCGCGCGGCTGCCGGGAAGCGCCGGCCACGCGACTGGGTCGGCACGGTCACCGAATCCCAGCTCAACTTCCCCTACTGGGTAAACTGGGGCTACCCCCAGCGGTTCCACCGCCAGGAGTCGCAAGGCGAGGCGCAGGTGGCAGGTATCGCCGGCTCTCCGGGCGTTGTGGAGGGCACGGCCCGCGTGGTCCGTACCGTCAGCGACTTCGACGAGGTGGCCGACGGCGACATTCTCGTCTGCCAGATGACCAACCCGGCGTGGGTCGTGTTGTTCACCAAGGTCGCTGGGCTGGTCACGGACACTGGGGGGACAACATCACACCCCGCCGTCCTCGCCCGTGAGTTCGGGATACCGGCCGTGGTAGGGACGTCGGATGCGACCCGCCGGATCAATACCGGCGATCAGATCCGCGTGGATGGGACCGCCGGCGTGGTGGAGATCGTGAGGGCCGGAGAGCCGGCGAGGCTCGCGCTCTCCCTTGACTGACCCCGATAGGTGGAGGTGACAGTGGCCAATCCCGTGATGCCCGGTGCCGAGACCCTCACCCGTAGCGTCCTCGCCGACCAGGTCAAGGAGCGGCTGCTGGAGGGGATCCTCTCCGGCTCCTACCCGCCCGACTCGCGCATCGTCGAGACTGCGGTAGCCAAGGAGCTCGGCACCAGTCAAGCGCCGGTCCGCGAGGCGCTGCGGGGGCTGGAAGCGCTCGGCATCGTGGAGATCACTCCCTTCCGCGGCGCCCGCGTCCGGCGGCTGGACTCCGCGGAGCTGCTCGAGGCCTATGTCGTGCGCTCGACTATCGAGGTCTTGGGTGCCCGGCTGGCTGTCACGCGGATGACCGAAGACGACGTGGCCTCGTTACTGGCCACCGGGGCACGCATGCAGGAAGCGGCGAGGGCCGGGGACGCCCGCGCCGTCGCGACGATCGACGCCATGCTGCACCAGCAGATCATGCAGCTGTCGGGCAACAAGACACTGCTGCGCGTGTGGCACTCACTCGAGCCGTTCTCCCGCACCTATCTGACCCTCGCAGGCCCGAACTCCGACCCACAGTGGAGCGCCGACCTGCACGATCCCATGCTCGAGGCTGTCAAGGCCCGCGACGCCGAGCGGCTGGTCAGCGCCATCGAGTGCCACTTCGACGAGGTCCGGGAGTCGCTGGGCAAGCGCCTGGCCGACACCGCTGCCGATTCCCACGGGGAGGCTGAGCCCGACCGGGAGCCGAGCAGACCAGCCGTCTCAGAGACGCCTCAATGAAACCCTTTGCCTACGCGCGACCCGCTTCGCTCGTGGAGGCTTACGACCTGCTCGACTCCGCAGCCCCCGGTGGCGTCCGGCCAATCAGCGGGGGTACCGACCTGATCGTCGAGCTGCAGAACGGGAAGACACAGCCGCGGCTGGTCATCGACCTCAAGCACCTGTCCGACGTGCGCCCAGGCATCCAGGAGGTAAGCGGCCGCATCTCCATCTCCGCAGCCACCCCTCTTACGGACATCATCCGAGACGAGCGCATCGCCAGGTACTTTCCGGCGCTGGTCGAGGCCGCCTCCACCGTCGGCTCGGTGCAAATTCGTAACCGGGCCTCCCTCACCGGCAACATCTGCAACGCCTCCCCCGCCTACGACACCGGTCCCGCGCTGCTCGTCCATGACGCGGAAATTGTTCTCTCCAGCCGGGCCGGGGAGCGGCGGGTTCCCGTGGTCGACTTCGTGCTGGGCCCACGCCGTACAGACCTGCGGACCGGCGAACTCGCGACCGCAGTCGAGCTCCCGCTGCCGGAGGCTCCCGTGCGACAGAAGTTCGCCCGGTTGACGCGGCGACGCGGCGTCGACCTGGCGACGCTGAGTCTGTGCTGCGCCGTCTCCGGCAAGCGCACCCGCTTCGCCTTCGGGGCCGTCGCGCCGCGTCCTTTCATCATGGACGACGACAGCGGCGTCCTGGCCAACCCGGCAGCTCCTCAGAAGGCCCGGGAAGAGGTGCTTCGAAGCATGACGGCGCAGGCCTCGCCCATCACCGACGTGCGCGGCAGCGCGGACTACCGGCAGGCGATGCTGCTGGTCCTGTCCCGGCGCGCGCTCGAGGCCGCGCTCTCGGACCGGAACGGTGGCTGACCGTGTCCGACACCTATCCCGTGCTGGTCACGGTCAACGGCGCTGACCGCAGCGTCGAAGTGTCCAGCACCGAGACGCTTCTGGACGCGCTGCGCTGGGATCTCGGCCTAACCGGCAGCAAGGAGTGCTGCGCCGAGGGTGAGTGCGGCGCCTGCACGGTGCTGATCGGCGGCCGTGCTGTCAACTCCTGCCTGGTGCTGGCCGTCGAAGCTGATGGCCTGAACATCACCACGATCGAGGGGGCCGAGAGCGACGGCCGGCTCTCCCGGCTGCAGGATGCCTTCCTCGAGGCCGGCGCTGTGCAGTGCGGCTTCTGCATCCCGGGGATGGTCATGTCCGCACAGGCGCTGCTCGACGACAACCCGCACCCGAGTCCGGAGGAGGTTCGCGAGGGCCTCGCTGGCAACCTCTGCCGCTGTGCCGGCTACCAGCGCATCGTGAGCGCGGTGCTGCGCGCTGCGGCCGACGTGCAGCAGTGAGCGACCACCAGGTCGGGGTCTCCGCCCGCCGGGTCGGTGGTCGCGAGCGGGTCACTGGCGAGCAGCGCTTCGTCGGTGACGTGCGGTTGAACAATGCGTTGCACGTCAAGCTGGTCACCCTGGACTGCGCGCGGGCCCGCATCCTCGGCGTGGAGACTGCCGACGCCGAGCGGGTGCCCGGCCTCCGCGCTGTCATCACCGCGGCAGACCTGCCCGACCCTATGCCCCGCTTCGGCCCGGTCTACCAGGACCGGCCTGTGCTCGCCGCGGGTGAGACCAAGTTCCACGGTGAGCCGGTGGCCGCCGTTGCAGCTGAGACCGAGGAGGCGGCCGAGGAGGCCGCCGCCCGGGTCCGGGTTCGGTTCGAGGAGCTGCCCGCGGTCCTGACGGTAGAGCAGGCGCTCGACCCGGCGGCGCCGCTGGTGCAGGAGCCGTGCCTTCGCGAGGGGCCGCTGGCGACGACGAACACGCTGCGCACATGGCAATTTGGGTGGGGCGACGTCGACGCCGCGACCGCCCCGTGCGTCGTCGAGAACACGTACACCTTTCCGATGGTGACCCACTTCGCGATCGAGCCCCACGTCTTCATGGCGTCGGCCGACCACGACGGCATCACGGTCTGGAGTGCGATTCAGCACCCCTACATGCTGCAGTCGGGCATCGCCAAGCTTCTCGGCCTACCCATCGCCAAGGTGCGGGTAGTTGCCCCCGATCCGGGCGGGGCGTTCGGCGGCAAGCAGCACGCCAAGTTCGAGCCCCTGATGGCCTTTCTTGCGCTGCGTACCCGCCGGCCTGTGCGGCTCGCCCTGACCCTCGCGCAGACATTCCAGGCGGTCCGCCGGGCCGCGTACACGGTCCGGATGCGCACCGGCTTCGCGGCCGACGGCACGATCTGCTTCCAGGACGTCGATACCAACTGCCTGCTGGGGGCCTACGCCGACATCGGCGTCCGCGTCGTCTCCAAGTCCACCTACCTCATGTGCGGGCCGTACCGCGTGCCTGATGCCCGGGTGCACGTACGCGCTTTGCTCTCCCACACCCCGCCAGCGACGGCCTTTCGCGGCTTCGGCACTCCGCAGGTGGCCTGGGCGGTCGAGTCGCAGATGGACGAGGGTGCTCGGCAGCTGGGTATTGACCGGCTCGAGATCCGATTGCGCAACCTCGCCCATAGGGGCGAGGACGTCGTCCTCGGTGACAAGCCAGCAGACGGCGACTGGCACCAGTCGCTACGGAAGGCCGCTGACGCCATCAACTGGGGCAGCCCCCTGCCGGCCAACCGCGGGCGCGGCATCGGTGTGGGCGTCAAGTCATCGGCCACGACTGGCGCCTCGTACGCCATAGTGCGGCTGCACATGGACGGCAGCGCCACGGTCATGGCCGGCACGTCGGACATGGGCCAGGGCGCCCGCACCGTCCTGTCACAGATCGCCGCCGAGGAGCTGGGCCTGGCCCTCGACGGGGTTCACGTCGTCATGGGCGATACCGGTATGGCGCCGTTCGACCTGCAGACATCCGCCAGCCGCTCGACTGTGTTCATGGGCACTGCAGTCGCGCAGGCCTGCCGTGACGTCAAACGGCAGCTGGGCGAAATGGCCACGAACGCCTTCGGCGCCGGCGCCGACGAGGTCGAGGTCGAGGTCAACCGCGGCACCGTTCGGGTGAACGGGCGGGAGCTGTCCTTCCCCCACCTGCTCCTGGAGGGTTTTGGCGGCGTCCGAGGGGAGGTCATCGGCGTCGGCTCCCGGCGTGGTGAGACAGACACCAGCCACCCGCTGGGTGGGGCGCCGTCCTTCTACGAGTTCAACTGCACCGCCGTCGAGGTGGAGGTCGACACCGAGACCGGCGAACTGCTCGTGGTCAAGCACGTCTCCGTCGCTGACGTCGGCAAGGCGCTGAACCCGGCGCACGTCGAGGGTCAAGACGAGGGCGCAGCGATCATGGGCTTGGGGCACACGCTCATGGAGCAGCTGATCTTCGACGAGCACGGCTGCATCGTGAACCTTGGTGCACTCGACTACCGCATCCCCACGACCAAGGACGTCCCCCTCGAGCTGCACTCGTTGCTGGTAGAGAACGAGGACGGGCCGGGCCCCTACGGTGCGAAGGGCGCGGGAGAGGGCGGTTTGTTCGCCGTCTCGCCCGCCGTCGCCTCGGCGGTGACCGAGGCAGCGGGTGTCGTTCTGCGCGACCTGCCGCTCACTCCCGAACGCGTTTGGCGAGCCCTCACCGTCCAGCCGAAGCCGAGTGCATAACGAGACCTCTCGGTGACGCCGCCCGGTGCCACCGCCTGCCTTGAAGGAGAACACGTGAAGACCATCCAGCACTGGATCGACGGCGCCGAGACCAGAGGGTGCTCGACGCGTACCGGCCAGGTGTTCAACCCAGCGACCGGCGAGCAGCAGGCTGAGGTACTGCTGGCCGAGCAGGGCGACATCGACCGCGCCGTAAGCGCCGCGGTCGCCGCCTTTGAAGAATGGGCGGAGTCGTCCCTGAGCAAGCGCGCCCGGATCCTTTTTGCCTTCCGGGAGATCCTCAACCGCCGGGCGCACGAGGTGGCCGCCGCCATCACCGATGAGCACGGCAAGGTGCTCTCGGACGCCTTCGGAGAGGTGCAGCGCGGCCTAGAGGTCGCAGAGTTCGCCTGCGGCATCCCGAGTCTGCTCAAGGGTGAGTACTCCGACCAGGTCTCTAGCGGCGTCGACAGCTACAGCTTCCGCCAGCCGCTCGGCGTCGTCGTTGGGATCACGCCGTTCAACTTCCCGGCCATGGTCCCGATGTGGATGTTCCCCGTGGCCATCGCCTGCGGGAACACCTTCGTGCTCAAGCCCAGCGAGCGGGACCCATCGGCCGCAAACCTGCTCGCCGAGATGTGGACCGAAGCCGGGCTGCCTGCAGGTGTCTTCAACGTGCTGCACGGCGACAAGCTCGCCGTTGACGGGCTGCTGGACCACCCGGACGTCGCGGCGGTGTCCTTCGTCGGCTCCACCCCGATCGCCCGGTACGTGCACGAGCGAGGCAGCCGCTCAGGCAAGCGCGTGCAGGCCCTCGGCGGCGCCAAGAACCACGCCATCGTGCTGCCTGACGCCGACCTGGAGTTCGCCTCCGACCACCTGGCCGCTGCGGCCTACGGCTCGGCGGGCGAGCGCTGCATGGCCATCTCCGCGGCGATCGCGGTCGGCTCTGCGGGTGACGAGCTCATCAACGTGCTCGGCCAGCGCAGCCACGCAGTCCGCGTCGGACCGGGACGCGCCGCGGACAGCGACATGGGACCGGTCGTCACCAAGGCCTCGCGCGACAGAATCGTCTCGTTGATCACGTCCGGCGAAAAGAGCGGCGCCAAGGTCGTCGTCGACGGCCGCGGCCTCGTCGTGCCCGGCCACGAGAACGGCTTCTTCGTCGGCCCGACCCTGGTCGACCAGGTCACCGCGGACATGGAGATCTACCGCGAGGAGATCTTCGGCCCGGTGCTCTCGGTCCTGCGCGCCTCATCAGTTGACGAAGCGATTGACCTGATCAATGCCAATCCGTATGGCAACGGGACGGCAATCTTCACCTCGCACGGTGGGGCCGCTCGCAAGTTCGTCCGCGGGGTGAAAGTCGGCATGATCGGCGTCAACGTGCCGGTTCCGGTGCCCATGGCCTTCCACTCGTTCGGCGGGTGGAAGAACTCGCTCTTTGGTGAGCACCACGTGCACGGCCCGGACGGAGTTCGCTTTTACACCCAGGCTAAGGTGATCACCCAGCGCTGGCCGGAGCTGGAGCGCGACGCGTCGTTCGACATGCCGACCGCGCGGTAGCTCCACCAGGAATGGCGGCCGGCCGGGCCCTGTCAGGCCCGACCGGCTGCGACTTCGTCCTCCCGGGTTCGGCCCGCGAGCCGGATGAGGTCCTCATGCAGCTCGAACCAGACGCTGTGGTGGCTGTCGACCCGCGGTGAGGCGATGAACCGGGTGTCACCGCCCGCGACGGCCGCCATAGCGCGGTCGAAGCGGGCCACGTACTGCGGGAAGCGCGGCACCGCGTCGCCAAGAGATCGCAGCCAGCCGGCAGCGTCTGCATGCAGCTCGCCGAGCTGCTGGAGCACGGAGGCGTCGTAGGCCTGGTCGACGTGGTCGTTGAGGACCTGCTCGCCGTTGACCTGGCGCATCTGCCACGCCGTCACAATGGTCTTCATCCGCTGGTCAAGAGGGATGAACTGATCGAGGGCGGCGGCGGCGGAGCTCTCGCCCCACCGCTCGCGGTCGGCGCGTGCGAGCTCCTCGGCGCGGCCAGTGCCGGCCTCGGTGAGGTGCAGCGCGCCAGCCGCCCGGCCCATCAGCCCCTGCTCGGTGAGCTGCTCGACGACTGGAGTGAGCAGCTCCTCGGTGGTGAGCAGCGAGGAGGCGAGCGTGGCATCGGCAGACATGGTCTTGATCAACAACCAGCCGAGAACATCCTCGACGGAGAACTCCGCCGGGCCCGCACCCGATTCCGGCTCCGGAGCGTCGTTGTCCGAGGACGTCACCTCGATGCCCAGCTCAGCGGCCCAGGACAGCAGCGTGGCCGTCTCCGGAGCCACTTCCTCGTGCCCGGGGACCTCGCCAGCGAACACCTCCCCGGTGGCACCATCGATTGTCAGAACCTCGCCTACGGCATACCGGACGCCCGCGAGGAGGACGCCGCCATCGGTGAGCTCTACCTCGTCCGCGCCGACGACGGCGGGAATGCCCCAGCCACGCGCGACGACGGCAGCGTGGCTGGCGAGCCCGCCCCGAGAGGTCAGTACACCGGCCGCCTTCGCCATCGCCGGCACGTCCTCCGGCGAGGTCTCGGCGCGAACCAGGATCACCTGCTCCCCTGCCCCGGCGAGCTTGACGGCGTCGGCCGGCGAGGTGACGATCCGGCCGGTACCGAGACCTGGAGAGGCGGGCAGCCCGCGAGTTAGGGCACTGAGGTCCCCGGGCCGCCCGGCCCAGATCGTCGGAGGGTCGGCCAGGTAATGAAGCACCCGGCGCACGGCCGCCTCGCGTGACAGCGGAAATGTCGGGTCTTCGGCCATGTCGAGCGCCATGCGCAGGGCGGCGCGAGGGCTGCGCTTGCCCGACCGCACCTGGAGCATCCATAGGGTGCCCTCTTCGATGGTGAATTCGATGTCGCACATGTCCGCGTAGTGCCGCTCGAGCGCGTCACCGTAGCGCCAGAGGTCGCTCGCGACCTGCGGAGCACGCTCGTCCAGCACTCCGATGGGCTCGGTGTGGTGACTGCCCGCGACCACGTCCTCGCCCTGCGCCCCGAACATCACGTCCCCGAACGGCACCCGCTGACCGGTGGAGGGGTTCCGGGTGAACAGCACGCCAGTGCCGGAGCGGCCGCCGCGATTGCCGTACACCATTGCCTGCACAGTGACAGCCGTGGCTAGCTCGTCCGGTATCCCATCGACGACGCGATATGCCTTGGCCCGATCGCTGTTCCACGAGCGGAACACCGCCTCGATCGCCGCCCGCAGCTGCTCCTCCGGCTCCGATGGCACGTCTGCGGTACCAACGATCGAGGTGAACATTGTAGTGAACCGTCGTAAGCAGTCCGCTGCGAACGCCTCGTCGCCGGTGACCTGCGCCAGCCCGGCTGCAGTCTTCTTGTTCAGCCCGAGGTTGAGGATCGTGTCCATCATTCCGGGCATCGACACGGGCGCCCCTGAGCGGACGCTGACCAGCAGGGGGTCGGCGGGGTCCCCGAACCGCCGTCCGACTTGCTGCTCAACCTGGCTCAGGTGCGTCCGGACCTCGTGGTCCAACCGTGCCGGCCAGCCAGCGCTCAGGTAGGCGCGGCAGGCCTCGGTGGTGATGACGAACCCGGGGGGCACCGGCAGCTTCAGGTCGACGGCCATGACGCCCAGGTTCGCGGCCTTACCGCCGACCAGAGAGACAACATCCGACGGGTCCCCGTCATGGCTGTACGCCAGATCGTAAACGAGCGTCATATGCGGTCCTTGCTGAAGGCGCGGCACGTAGTGGTGGCGGAAACGCAGTTACCACCGATAATCGATCACTGACTGTCGCAGGCGGGACCCGGTCCGTCAACCCGGGGAGGTGACCCCTTGCCATCACGCTCAGAGCTCACAACCGGATCGGCAGTCAGCAGGCCGAGGCGTCACATGCACCGCTCCTGGGGTGTTGGCAGGCGCCCTTGACGGTGACGATGTGTGATCCGTATCATGCCCCTCAGCAATCGATTATCGGTTGATTCGCGGAGCGGCTCTGCTGCTCCTTAGCCAAAGGAGCAGGTGTTCAGTGCGGAACTCCAGCAGCTGGCGAGGCACACCCGGAAGGGCAGCGGCAGTCGCAACCGCGGCCGCGTTTGCACTTGTCGCGTGTGGCAGCAAGTCCTCCAACGCACCGCAGACCGGCCCGACGACGGCGGCTGCGCCTGCCTCGGCGCCGGCCGGGGCCATCAAGATCGGCGTCCTGACAACCTGCGGCGGCCCCTTTGCCTCGTTCGAAGCCGAGTCCCTTTCGGGCGCGAAGTACGCGCTCATCAAGGACGCGGGCGGCAAAGCCGAGGGCCAGAACTCGCAGGACCAGGTGAGCGGTGCGACGGTCGGCGGCAAGCCGCTCAGCATCAGCTTCGGCTGCTCCGACGCCACTCCGGACAAGGCCGTCGCCGAAGCGCGGCGGCTGGTGGAGAACGTAGGCGTGAAGATCCTGCTCGGCCCCCTATCGGGAGACGAGGGGGTCGCTGTCGCCAACTACGCCAAGGGTGCCCCCGGCGTGACATTCATCAACGGCACGTCGGGCGCCCAGGCCACCACGCTGCCGGCTGAGGCCCCGAACTTCTTCCGGTTTGGTGGTGACGGTGCGCAGTGGATGGCAGGCCTGGGCACCTACGCCTACAAGACCTTGCACTGGCACAAGGTCGCCATCCTCGGCGAGGACTACTCCTACCCTTACACGCAGGCCGCTGGCTTCATCAAGGAGTTCGGCTCCTACGGCGGCAAGGTAACCGGCCGTAGCTGGGCGCCGTTGACCCAGACCGACTGGTCCTCGCCGGTTGCCAAGCTCCCCCGCGATGTCGACGGTGTTCTTCTGCTCACCGGTGGCACCAACACGATTGCTGCCGAGAAGGCATTCATCCAGATCGGCAAGGACCCCGGCAAGTTCCTGCTCGGGGGCTCCTCGGTTATGGACCCGACGTCCTTCACGGTGGGCGACAAGCTCGTCGGCCTTACTGGCGGGTCCCCCGTCCCGCTGGGTGGCACCAGCAGCGAGTGGAAGAGCTACATCGAGGGGCTCACCAAGGTGTACCCGAAGGTGCCGGGCGACAGCCTCTTCACCGTCCTCTACTACGACGGCATGGAGGCGATCCTCCAGGGCCTGGACAAGGTAAAGGGTGACCTCAGCAACAACGAGCAGGCATTCCAGAGCGCGCTGACCTCGTTGCAGCCCACCTTCCCGAACGGAAAGGTCAAGCTGGACCAGAACCGCAACTCCGTCCAGCCGGCGTACGTCGTCCAGGTCACCAAGGACGGCAGCAGCCTGGGCTTCAAAGTGGTCCAGACGGTGGACAGCGTCGACCAGACCTTCGGCGGTCTCTTCGCCGCCGGCGCTCCCGCGCCGAGCCGAAACGCGCCGGACGCCACCCCGGGCGCTCCGCCGCCGTGGGGCAAGTGACGAGGCGAAAGCGAACGCGGCGACCGCGCGCCGTGCGCGCCAAGGGTGGACCATAGGTGAAGGAGTGGCCATGAGCGAGACGGCGACGAGGCAGTCGCCGCTGCTGCGGATGGCGCAAAGTACCCCCACCCGCTTGTGGAACGACTCGGCGACGCTGTCGGAGCTGTCGGCATCGATCGGTTGGGGCGCGGTTGGCGCGACCTGCAACCCGGTCCTCGCCCTGGCAGCGCTGCGGAGCGATCTGGCGCGCTGGCAGAAGCGCATCGCCGAGTTCGCGGACGAGCACGTGACCGCTTCCGAGTGCGACATCGGCTGGGCCATGGTTCGCGAGTTGTCGGTGGAGGCGTCTGCCCTGCTGGCCGGCGCCTTCGAGGAGCACCAGGGACGCAACGGCCGGCTGTCGGTACAGACCGATCCACGGTTGTTCCGCGACATGGAGGCGCTCGCGGAGCAGGCGGTGGCGTTCGACGGCCTAGCCCCGAACATCATCGCAAAGATTCCTGCAACTAAAACCGGCATCGCGGCGATGGAGGAGGCTACTTACCGTGGAGTGAGCATCAACGCTACGGTCTCCTTCACGGTGCCGCAGGCCGTCGCCGTAGCGGAGGCGATCGAGCGCGGCCTGGAGCGTCGTGAGCTCGAGGGACTCGATGTCACCCGCATAGGGCCGGTCTGCACGATCATGGTCGGCCGTCTGGACGACTGGCTGAAGACGGTGGCCAAGCGCGAGGCCGTCACCGTGGACCCCGGTTACCTCGAGTGGGCAGGTGTCGCTGTCTTCAAGCAGGCCTACCGGATCTTTCAGGAGCGCGGTTTTAGGACCCGCCTACTCTCGGCCGCCTTCCGCAACCACATGCACTGGAGCCAGTTCGTCGGCGGCGACGTCGTCATCTCCCCCCCCTTCGACTGGCAGGTACGGCTCAACGCGAGCGACATCGAACCACTGCCGCGTATCGACGAGCCGGTGGCTCCCGAAGTGCTCGGGACCCTGTACCAAAAGTTCGCGGATTTCCGCCGAGCCTTTGACGCCGACGGGATGGCAATAGATGAATTCCAGGACTTCGGTGCCACCCGCACGACGCTGCGTCAATTTCTGGGCGCGTGTGCCGACCTCGAGGCAGTGGTGCGTGACGTGCTCCTGCCGGATCCGGGGAAGTGAGTCGGGCGGCAGGTAGCACATCGCCGCGGCTCATCCTGCTGCGTCATGGCGAGGTGGCATCCCACCAGGGGGACATCCCGCTCACTGCGGAGGGGCGCCGTCAGGCAGAGGCAGCCGGGCGCGTGATGGCCGGGCAGGCGCTTGGCTCGGTGCGGCTGCTGTCGGGCGCCACCAGGCGGGCGCGGGAGAGCGCGCTCGGCGTGCGCACCGGGCTCACGGGGGCGGACCCGGCTAGCCCGGCGGCAGGTCCCGACGTTGCCTTCGCCCTGCGAAATCCCGACCTCTACTTGGCCGGCGTTCGGGTGGACCTGGTCAGTTCGTCGGAAGCCTTTGCTGAGCAGGTGCCGTGGCTGACCGCAGCCGACGTCCTCGCCGTGCCGTTCTACGCCGAGTTCCTGACCGCCCCCGACCGGATCGGGTGCTGGCTGCGGCACCAGGCCCCGCCTGGCGACGGCGCGGCGGAGGTCGCCCGGCGGATCGTGGCCTTTGCAGGCAGTCTCGGCGACCAGCGGGAGGCTCGCCCCGACACGGTCGTTGCGGTGACGCACTCGCCGGTGCTTCGGGCGGTCGGCATCGGGCTTACCGGGAGCGACTCTGGCGAGCCGCCATATCTGAACGGCTTTGTTGTGGAGATGCGGCCGGACGGGTCAGCCCGCGCGGTGCCCTTCGACCCCTTTGGAACTCATCCGCCGTCGAGGTCGGCTGCCGGTGAGTGAGCTAGGCCCCAAGCTCAGGGTCTCGAGTCGCTCACTGGGTGGCGGTCAGGCCCCCGTCGAGAGTGAGGATCTGCCCGGTCACGAAGGACGAGGCGTCTGAGCAGAAGAAGAGCATGGCGCCCACCAGGTCGTCGGGGTCCGCGATCCGCCGCAGCGGGATGCGTGCCACCAGGTTGTTGTAGAAGGTCTCATCCGCCAGCAGGCTCGCCGCCTGCTCGGTCCGCACGAACGTAGGGGAGATCGCGTTGACCCGGATGCGGTGCTTGGCCCACTCGGTCGCGTGCTGCCGGGTAACCGCATCCATCGCACCCTTGGCGGCCACGTATGCCGAGTAGCCGGCGTCGATGCCGAGCTGGCCCCGGACCGAGGAGATGTTGAGCACTGAGCCGCCGCGGCCACCGGCGATCATCGCCTGGGCGGCGGCCTGCGAGACGAGGAGCGCTGTCGTCAGGTTGAGGTCGAGGATCCGGTCCCACTCGCTTTGCGGGTACTCCTCAGCCGCGTAGAGCGCCGTCCCGGCGCCTCCGCCGATTCCGTTGATGAGCACATCGACTCGGCCGAAGGTCTCCAGGGTCTGCTGCACGGCGCCGTCGGCTGCCGCCTTATCGCGCATGTCGCCCGCGATGATCAGCGCCGCACCACCGGCGTTCTCGACTGCCTCCCGCGCTTCCTCGAGCCGCTCCTTCGACCGGCCGATGATCGCGACCTTGGCGCCGACCCCGGCGAGGGCTCCGCAGGTGCGGACCCCAACACCCCCGGAGCCCCCCGCAACGATGGCAACGCGGTCGGTGAGCGTGTAGCGCTGCAGTTCATCCATTGTGGGGCACTTCCTCCCAGGTCAGCGGACGGAGACTCGCTTGGCCGTGAACTTGTCCCATAACGACGCGGCATTGAGCGTCTGGATGTGATCCATCATGTAGCCCTGGCCCACGTCAACCGGGCCGAACTTGTCGCGAAAATCAACGCGGGCAATCGTTTCCTCGCGCGACCAGCCCTTCGCCACGGCCTCGGCCACGGTGCTGTTCCACTCCAGGAGTACCGACCGCTGGGTCGCGAGATACCCGGGGTTGGTCACGGGGCCGTGGCCGGGCACCACCTGGTCAACGTCCAGGGCGCCAATAACGTCGAGCGCGCCGACCCACTCGTCGATGTCAGAGGTCATCAGCCAGGTCTGGCACTCCGAGAACACAGTGTCGCCAGTGAAGACGACGCGCTCCTCAGGCACGTACACGGCGACCTGCCCAGGCGTATGACCGGGGGTGTGGATCAGGTGGAAGGTGTGGTCGCCGACCTGCATCTCGAGATCGCCGGTGAAGACCAGGTCGCCCCGGTTGGGGTCCTCGTAGTAGGTGTCACGGTCGGGGACGATCGACACCGCGTCCGGGTCGTCCGTCGGGATGGCCTCGAGCGCGTAGTCGTACGGGTCAAGGGCCGGCGTCGACACCATGAAGTTGTCGGCCACGCCCTGGTGGTGCACGACGTCGCCGGCACCTTTGAACCAGTAGTTGCCGAAGATGTGGTCGACGTGGTGCTCAGTGTTGATCACAAAGCGGATGGGGCCGTGGGACTCGGCCTCCTTGCGCATCGCCACCGCCTTGGTCGGCAGCTGCGGAGTGTCAATGACGACGACGCCTGCGGAGGTGACGACGTAGCTGGGGTTGCAGCCTCGGATTTGGGTGGACGTGTAGACGCTCGGCGTCACGCGCTGCATGCCGTGCCTCCCTAGGACAGTCTGTTAGGCCATCCCCATGCCACGTGCCATTGCAGGTGCGCACGCTGCCGGTCGCCATTCCGACGGTTCGCCCCCAATAATCGATTCGCGATCGCTCAATGTCAACGGACTGCGAGACGCGGAGCCATACACGGGGAGCGTCAGGCCCCAGTCCGTCATCGACCCCGTCGTGGTCGACGCACTGGTGCGACAGCGCGAGCAGGAGCGCTCCTCACCCCTTGCGCGACTCACCGATCGGGAGCGCGAGGTCCTGCAGCGCATGGCGGAAGACGGCGACCA
>JAABUR0100003477.1_pt1 | contig 22045 bp, 27 predicted proteins | sample 5560091 | NCBI WGS metagenome assembly JAABUR01 (sample SAMN10711879, study PRJNA513375) | rock metagenome | isolation source: Antarctica rocks | place: Antarctica: Victoria Land, University Valley sud
TGATTAGAACTAATCAGCGAGCTAGTCAGATATGACTCAGATATGACTCAGATATGACTCAACACTCTTTTTCTTTCTCAACACTCTTTTCTTTCATCAACATCTTGTTCATCTACATCACATTCTTTTTATGTCACAAACACATTTCTTTCAAGTCTAGCGCAGTCTCTGAACATTACATAAATAGAAGCTCTTGTATCAATCTTCTTCTGTATTCTTAATATTTAGTTATAGCTATCTCTAAAGATCAAGCACTATTCAATTCTGACTTTCGCTGATTGACTCATCTAGACATGATTCTGACACTTTGCTGAGTGTAATAAACTTTTTCTTCAAGTTCTTTTTTAAATACTTCTTGATCTTCTGCAACTTGTGACTTAACATGAGATACAATTGACTTCTAGAAGATTGATTCTCATCTTTTAATTTAATCTTATGATCATATGATCAATGCAAAGGCAACTGCGTTGTCTTTTCTCTATCAAAAACATTCAGAAAGTCGTGATAAACTATCAAAAGCTTCTTCTTCAGTTCATTTAATGACATGACAGAAGTCATTTCATTCAGTTTCGCGAAATCTTCGACTGAGCTAAGCGCTTTGTTGATTTTACTAATGATCAAGAAGAAGATCTTAATCTTCTTATTCTTGACTAAAGTTTAATATGCAACAACTTCGATCATGACAATATTAATGAGTTTCTTTTTCTCAGTTGACTGAAAGAAGCGAAGTTGATTGAGATTAACTTAAGTGCTTTGCTTTGTTATAAGAGTAGATTCAATGAATCTATTCACTGATTTCTGATTCAGAAATCTCTTCAAAATGATCATTAATATAATAATTGAGTTCAAGTTTTTTTATTTCATTTTGCAGATTTTATTTGACTCAGATCTGTGAAATGCTGATTGACTGCTTGCTTTTGAAACAACAGATTTTGATGTTCAAATCTTCAATGATAATATTAATCAATTGTTTGCAGAATCTATCAAAATTTGATTTCTTTTCAATCAAAGATTTTTAATGATTATTTTGTGCTGATCTAGATGAGTTATTAATAAAGACATCATTTCATTCTTATGTTTTTGAATCATGATTAATGTATGCAGAGCGTGTGTAATCAACTTTCAATCAGAAGTTTCATCATACAATTAAATTGACTTTGATTTCGACAGCGATATTGACTGAATATCAAAGCGTTCACATAACTCTGACATCAAAGATTCATCAATGAAAGTCATGTCAATGACTTCAGTATTTATCAGAGCAAAAGATCTAAATATCTTTTCTAAACTACTTAAGATGACATTAACAGTGAACGACTTGAAATCAAATGAATCATCAGACATGCTGATGAAACAAAATATGAGTATATCATTCTCAGTCACTACTTTGACGAAAGCAGATCGTTTTTCAAATTCGCAGCAATCTCATGCACTTGAGTCATCTTGAAACAATCATATGCTTTATGTTCTGACTTCTTGCATTTGAAGCAGAGTTCTTTCTTAAACAACTCTTTCTGAATAAAGTCGAGATTCAATCTTCTGAGTTTCTTTCACGCAGAGACTGATGACGTAGATCGAGCAGACGAAGTGCTAGCGACAGAGCAAGCAGCTGAGATCGCTGAAACTTTAATGATTGATTGAACGTTCAATTCAGTCAATCTAACATCGACTTGCATGCAGATGTCAATAAACTCGTTCAAATTCGTGATTCATTTATTGAACATTGCTCGTTGAAGATCTGAGCTGATCTTATGCTGAAAATCATCTAGTAAAGTCTCGTTATTGTACTTTAATTCTGCGCTGAATCTTTAAAATTTCATTTAAAATTCATGAAAGAAGATCTTGTTTTAATACAGCTTCAAGTACTGTCGTTAAGTCATGTGATGATGATTGAAATCATCATACATTTTATCAATGATCGATAGTACTTCTTCAACTTTTAGAAACGAGTTCAAGAAGATATTTTGCATGCAAGAAGCTATGTGCTTGATTGCAGCTTCACTGACTTGACTTTCAATGTAAACAATCTTTAACTCTTTGATAGAAAAGTGATTCTTGTTTGTCTTCAACTTATTTCACATTCGCGATAGTCAATTATTTACATTCTGCAATGAATTTTCAAACAGTGAAGAGTTCAATAATTTGATCAATTTCAAGAAACAATCTTCAGAAATCGAAGTGCTTTGTCAACTTAATGCAGTTTTTAAATGATGTATAATCACATTCTTGTCTTTCATCTTTTTCTGCAGACGCGTCTGCGCAGCTTTCAATGTGATGTTTATCTCGTTGACATCTTCTAACATCTGAATCATGTCATTGTGAATCTCGATTTCAATGTTGTGCTGTTGACATATGTACTTGATAAAGACAACGATGTCATCTGCTTCATGAATGTTTATTCAAGCATTCAGTTCAGTGCTGATGCTGATCTTGATCATTTCATGATCAAAAAGCAACATGTTCATGTTTTTTCTTCTGTATCTGATGATGCATTCATGTCTTCTTCTTCTGATGCTGTTCGATTCTGTGATAGAAGTGATTCTCTTCTAACATTTTGAAAGTTATAACAAGCAATGCTCACTGATTCTGATTCTGTGCTTCTAGTCATGATATGAATAGAAAATTGCTGATCGAGATTTTAATGTTACTTTATCAAACTTTCTGAGTTCAAGTACTGCTGAAATTTCTGATTTCTGATGACGAGCTCAATAAAGAGTTAGTCAAGAGTAACGTGTTCATGTTCTTCAATTCTGATTCTATCGAAATTTCTGATTTCAAATCAAGATTCTTCTTTAGAAATTTCTGATTTCTATCAAGCTTTCTGAGCTCAAGTTCTGATTTTGCTGTTGAAATTTCTGATTTCAACTTCTGATTTGAGTTGTGTAACTTGTTTTTATATCATTTACACGTCAATAGCAAGATTAATGAGCTTTGAACTAATGTTATGAGTCTGCATAGAGCGAATCATATGAGTGTATTCTAACTAGAAGTTCAAAGCTGAAGAAGAAAGAAGATGCAACATGTCGTGAGTTTTACTCACAAAGACACGCTAGGTCGCTAGCGTGTCAACATCAGCTCTATACTAGTCTATGATAGTCTGACATGATTTATGTTAGACTAACTCGAAGTGCATGATCGCAACAATTCACTAAGATCATGTCAAATAGAATATGATCTTTGAAGTCTTTTGAAATGAACACAAGCAAATCAAATTCATTCTACAAATTGTACAAGATGTCAAGAATATGATCTTGACGTCAGAAAAAAGATTTGTCTTCTGAATATTCAAGATCTTTATGTTGACACATCTTTTCTGACACTTGACTTGATATACAGATCAAAACATTCAATACATGAGAGTCTGAAGTCATGATCACTTTTCTGCAATTCAATGCTCATGATGCTAGTCAGAGTCATTGCAGATAATGCTTTTCAAAACTACAATACTATGAAAGAATTATTGACTATCAAATCTTTGAAGAACGAAATGTATCATCTTTGACAGAATGAAAATGTTTGTGACAAGCTCTTTTTCTTCGTCATCTCTTCTGAAGAGATGAAAAAGATCAACATGTTCAGCAGACGTCTGAGATGTCAGAATCATGCTTAAATAATACAATCAATGAAGATCAAAGTTGATAATGCTTGATCTTTAAAGATAGCTATAACTGAATATTAAGAATACAGAAGAAGATTGATACAAAAGCTTTTATTTATGTAATGTTCAGAGACTGCGCTAAACTTGAAAGAAATGTGTTTGCAACATGAAAAGAAGATGATGTAGATAAACAAGATGTTGATGAAAGAAAAGAATGTTGAGAAAGAAAAAAGATGTTGAGTCATATCTGAGTCAAATCTGAGTCAGATCTCGATCAGATCATTGACTAGCTTTAATCATTATGCAAAGTACTCGCTAGCATGCATTGCAAATTGATTAAAGCTTCAGTCTTGTTCAGTCTTATCGATCTTGATACACTCATAACATTATTCTTTTCTTCAAAAATTTATGTTTGCATGAATGTAGTTTCTTTGCTCACTTTTGTTGATAATTATTTCGATATTTAGCGCAGTTTGCTTGAATATAGCTTATGAAATTCGTTCAAAACTTTCTCTGAGTCATTGAATTTTTCTTTATCGACATAGTATCATTCATCGTTTCTATCTAGATCTTTTCATTTGACTTTGTACTGTATTCAATCTCAATAGCATCTGAAATTTAATATATTATTTATCTTTCAATGTTCATCATCTTTAATAGTGATTGATCTGAGTGATTCTGAATGTTGTTCTGATAAAGAATTTTCTGAATATGATTATAGTAGCTTTGAGCTGAACATCAAATGCAAATGCTTCATACTGACTGATAAATGAAGATAATAAAAGATACTCACTTTAGCAATGATTTAATATGAGTTTAGTTGTTTGTCTTTTAAATCTTCGCAGAATCTCATTGTCTTGACATTTCTGAAAGATAGTCAAACTCAATTATTTACTTCATATGTGATGTCTCATTTATGTTTATTGATCTGAACTTCAATGATCAGCTTCGTCTTTTTCAATTATTGATGATCAAAGCTCAGTAGCTTTTTCATTTGAATGACAATATCATTTGCTTTTTTAGCTTTAAGTTGTTTACAAGTTGTTTCATAGTCAGTCATATCTGAATCAAAACTCATTCAAGAATGAAATTCTTTATTAAAGTAAAAGAGAATCATTAAAGTGATTGAGAAGATATTGAAATTATTGCTGAATTTCATCATAGATATTCATTTAATTCAGTTGTCTTGCATGTAATTGCAGTATGTTCTAAGTTTGCATTCAATGTCTTGATTGACTTGTTTCGATTGATTATTGATTTCAAAATGATAGATTGTGAATAAACTAACTGTGATTCTCAGTCACTTGCAAAGATTCTTTCACATAGTTAATATGAATTGAGAGTCTTTGTCTGAAACGATAGAACTGAGTAAATCATGCAGTCAATAAACGTTTCATAGCATGATTCAAACTGTTTCTTCAGCTGAGATGTCATCGTCTTCTTAATGATAGAAAACATAGTGATGTTTTTTGATGAGATAACATATGATTTTGCAAATGATGTTATAGTTTTCTGACAGAGATAGTTCAGTAATGAAGTTCATAGTTATATCTTTTCAACGTTTCTGTGAAATTGAAAGAGAATGATGAAGTTCATTGATGCTATCTTTAGAAACTTTGCTTCGCTGACAAGCATGACAGTTTCAAATGTATCATTGAATAGTAGCTCAATGATCTGATCAATAGTAGAAACGCTGAACTAGATCAATGATTCATTTATTGTCAAAATGAAAGATTAAAGATTAATTATGCACTTTTTGTAGTAATTTTGTGTGCATGTTTTTAGAAATTCATAGTAAATCTTTTCTAAATAAAATGTTATCAATGATTTTGCAATTCTTCAGTTTAGTGATATGAAATTTGAGCTTGTTATCATTCATAGCTTATTTATATTTGCTGCAAAACTCATTTATTTGATTGATTATATATACTCATTGATAGAGATTTGCTTTTGATTTAACAGATAAAACATTAACTTTATCAAAGATTAAAATAGTCTGAAAATGATCTTTAAGTTTTTAAGCTGATTCAGAGATGTTTATTAAAGATATTTTGATTAAAGCATTGACTTTAGTGTTTATTTTGTCTGATCTAAAAATAATCTGAAAGTTGAACTTCAATAAAATGTTCAGATAGTTGACTTGTTGTTAACTCAACTGTTTGTTTTTCATGAAGATTTTCAAAGTCTGATGATTAATAAATATCTGAATGAGTAGTTTAATGCATTTCAATTCAAGTCATCAATGTTTGAAGCATTGAATAATGACTAGCAATTTCTTATCATAAATGTGATAATTGATTTTAGCGAAGATTATGCTTTTGCTGTAGAAGATCATTGAATGAAGAACTTTCTTGTCATTGTACTGAAATAATATTTCATCTTTTACATAGTTCAAAGCATTGATTTTCAGAATAGCTTGTCATTTGAAATCAAAGTGACGAAGTACTGAGACTGAGTTGACTTGTTTCTTTAAATTGTTAAAGATTTGAACACAGATTTCATTTCAAACAAAAGACGTGTCTTTTCTAGTCAGCTGAGTGAATGATTTGACTAGCTTCGAGAAGTTCTTAATGAAACGATGATAGAAGTTAACAAATCTCACGAAGCTCTGAATTTCTTTTAGATTGATTGAAGTGATTTAGCTGACTATGATTGTCACTTTGCTGAAATTCATACGAAGATTTAGTTCTGATACAATGACTTTTAGAAAGACAGTTTTTTTTACATTAAATTCGCACTTTTGAATATTTATCTGCAGTTCAGCTTCACGTAGATGACTCAATACTAGTTTGACATGATCTCTATGTTTCTTTCTCATTTTGCTATAAATGAGAATGTCATTTAAATAAACTTAGCAAAAGTCATTCAAAAAGTTTCATAAAATGTCATTCATATATTGCTAAAAGAAGATTGATTTATTAATCAGTTCAAATGATAACATCTTGTATTTATATGCTTCTAAAGCAGTGATAAAAGTGATGTAATTCTCGTTATCAAGATGCATTTGCAGTTTGTTGAATGCTGATATGATGTTTAATCTAATCAGATGTTTGCAATTCACTATTTTCTCAATGATTTTGTCTATCAACGATAGAGAATATTTATTTCTTTTGAAAATGATATTTAGCTTTTGATAGTTCACACAGAATCGAAGATCTTCATTTGCTTTAAGAATGAATAAAACGAGAAAGAAATAGAAAGTCTGACTGAGAGTAATGAATCTCTTCGACAGATTCTCATTTAAGTACTTCTTTACTTTCAGAAGTTTAACAAAGAACATTTAATAAACTCAACAGCAAGAAAACATTGAATCATTGATGAGTTCAATTTTATGATCGTAGAAGTAATGAAAGAATAGTTTATTTGATTAAACTTAATCAAAAACATCTAGAAACTCATGATATTTCAATGATAGTTTCGCTTTAATATTTTGCAAATTCTGAGTCGTTTCATCAATTAAAGAGACATTTAAAGCATTCAAATTGCACTGAGTATTATACGCGATTTTTCTATTAATGTTCATCATGAATAGAGTAAAAACTTTAATCTTGTTCTTTTTTAAACAATTCAACAATGTTTTGAATGAAGCGACATTTATGCTTTAAATTGAGAATGACTCTTTCTGAGCAGTGATTGAAATGAGTCGTTTGAGCATCATAGAAGTCTTAGTCTGAGTGATTAAAGAGAGCAAAGATAATCATGATCAACTTAAGTGCTTTGAATTGAGAGAGATCAAAAAAACAGAAATAGAAGTATTCAATTGATTCAAAAAAACAATGATGTCGTTTTGCATATTCAGTAATATTTCATTTTTATTCATTCAAAGCTTACTTAATATGACTTCATGATGATCAATATCAGCTATTAACATTGATACAATTAATTTCTTATGACTTTTGATAATGAGATTGAATAGAATTTTATGAGTGATGATCTTCTTAAATATCTTTTCATTATAATCTTTTATTAGCTTCTTTTTTATCAATGATATAAATTGAATTTTCAGTTTCTTGCATACTTTATTGACTAGATTAAAATGTATGATCATGTAAATGACTGAATCACTGTTTATTAAAGAACAAAGATTGAAAGATCATTTCAAAGAGATGAAATGAGCATCAATTAGAAACGACTTTTCAAAGTAATTCTCTTTTGATAGAATTTCGTCTAGTTTGCACAAAAATATAGTCTTTATTTCTTCAATGACTTTTGAAGAGATGACTAGTTTTTTGAATCGAAATTTGAATCAAAATCAAAATGATCATATTCATTGTTCACTGCATTAATTCTAGTGAGTCGATCAAGACACTTTTTAAAGCTATGATCTGATTTATGACATATAAAACAAATTTCAACTAGAACGTTTACTTCTTTGACGCTAGTTAAAATCGCGTCATGCAACTTTAACTGATCAGACTTCAAATAATTGATTGATTAAATGATAACAGTCGCTTTATGAAAGATAGTTTTTGAAAAATTATTAATGCATTTGAGCTTGTTCTTGATCTTTTAAATAACTCGCTGATCATTATTCAAACAAATCAGATAGAAACGAATTTCTTTTAAAGAATCAGATTGAACTAGTTAACTCACTCAAATGAATTGAAGACGAGAATTGATTTTATCTTTCAGATCAATGATCAATTGCTTTTCGTAATAGTCTAAATAAAAAGATAAACGTTGAAACTGAGTATAAAATTCATTGAATTTCTTGAATTCTTGAATCAAGTTGTAGTATTCTTTACGAAAGTTGACTTTCTTATTTGAATCATTGAATAACTGAGTTAACTCTTTTAAAAGATCTTCAACAATTTTATAAAGATTGATACAGTCACGATCACATTTAGCTTAAGTAATTTCAGCTGTGTCATCTGATAATCTAGAATGTATATAGCTCAATTTGACTCATTTATTAGAAAAGAGATCAACGTTGATCTCTAGTTTATTCTGAATTTTTCCGTATCAGTTTTCTCAAGTAAAGTTCTTTTTATCAGTAAACAACAAAGAATCAGATATTTTTTGAGATCTAGAACGCTCAGAGTAAATGAAATCAGAAGAAGTGTTTTCTTTAGCTTGAAGTTTAGTTTTCAACTCTTTGATTTCATCTTCTTGTTGTTTATTTAACTTGTAGAGTCAATCTGTTTCTTTATCAAGAGCTAGACTTCAAGTCTTTCAGATTTCATATGACATAAGAAGTATTATTGTTTCAGTGAATGATTCATCATCTTCATGAATAAATGATGCAGCACTTGATGATTTCGTTCGTGATTTTGATGAATCAGCATCAAAGATTTGAAAGAAACGATTTCAGAATTCTTTGAAACGCTCTTTAATAAATGAACAACTAAACATGATGAGATTTGTTTGAAAGAAGATTGAATGAATGACGATGCTTAATGATTGAAAAAGAAAAACATATAAGATGATGTTTAATCTTTAACAAAGAGATGAGATTTGTTTGTTAATTGATTTGATTGATTCTCTAGCAAACAACGAAGATTCTTTATCGTTGAATCTATCAATCGATTTGATTCTTGAGCAATTCACGAAGATTCTTTATTATGATTCTCATAATTAAGTGAACTTTGCATATTTAATGAGTGATAAGTAGTCTAGCAATTTAAACAGTCTCATCATTGATTTTATTCAATCTTCTAGTGTTGTTTTGTCTTTTGATTGTCATTGATCATCAGATAAATGAATTTCTTTAAACTCATTCTGTTTAAACAAGTATGTTGAATGAGTAATGAGATCAGTATCATGTAATTAACGAATTCTTAATATAATGTCAGAATCATGTTTAAATGATACAATCAATGAAGATCAGAATTAATAGTGCTTGATCTTTAGAAATAAACTGATCATCAAGTTGAGTTTTAATATCAATCTTCTGACTTGACTTGAGTACTCAATATCAATCTTCTGATTCAACTTAAATACTCGATTTCAACATTCTGACTCAATCTGATATCAATCTCAAGTCAATACTTGATTCGAATTCTCGACTTGACTCATCAAGAAATCGAAAATGATGTCAAATATTAAGATTTACTATTTTTGAATCTATTACGTCATTATATTTGAAAGACTTACGTGAAACAAATGAATCTATTTCTCTTCTCATTGTTTGCATTATCTTGTTGCATTATCAATAAAATATATTGCAAGATGTCTGATTCTGATAAGACATATGAATTATCAAGATCTTCGATCGAGAAAGAATTTAATTTCTCGATTCTTCATTCATCTACTTTCAGTAGTATTCATTTTAATGAATTTGCAAGTCAAGATTTATGAAACATCAATCAGAATTTCGTTGAAAAGAAATGAACTCTTCAAGAAGCGATGAATAAAATTCATTGCAATACTTCTCTTCTAATATTAAGAGAGAATAATCAGTATGTTGAGTGAAGTGCTGATATCAATGCTCAATTTCAACAATGATGACTACAGATGCCTGTTGACGAAAGTGTTATCAACAAGACTCAAAGAAAGATAGGTAATTCACTTTGAGTTAAGAAGATCGAAGTGAATAAACAATTCAACATCTGAAACAACTTTATTCAAATGATCTTAACGTTGAAAGAATATTCTAAGATTTCATGCAAGAATTGTCTTAAAATTTTAAATCATTCTACAACTATTGATGAATCTAGTACGTTCAATATGATCAAGCATCTCAAGTCAAATGCTTGTTAGAAACGAAAACGACTCAACTCTCTTTCACAGCTCAAGATATCTTTTAATCATGTAAGTTCAATATGATAATGCAAATAAATAATGCAAAGTTGATGTATTTATAAAAGAAAAGTCATATTAACTTATCATCTCAATTCAATCAACAGAATTGAAAAAGATATTGTGTCAGATCTTTGTTGCACTGAATTTGCCTTTTCAAATCATCAAAAACAAGCATTTTTGACAGTTACTACAAATGCTTCGTTCAGAGATTACTCTTGTGCATTGCACTAAATTATCAAACATGATTTTCTTGAAATATAATGAAATTCAAGCAAAGATAAAGCAAGATTTAAAAAAGTTACGACAGGTTTCTATTATGTTGAATGCATGATTTAGTTCTCAAAAAGTCGCTTATCTAAAAGTTTTGATATATTGAATGAATGTTACATTTCAATATCATGAACATCTCATTGAATTTACATCTCTTCAAGTTGAGCATACTGATTGTCATTTGATGCAAAAGCTGTTCAAGATTTTGAATACATACAACATCAAGAACAAGCTTTTCGACGTTGTTATCAATAATGCAAGCAACAATGACATTCTGAAGAAGAAGCTTGAAAGAGCGCTCAATCAACGTGACATTTCATGAAATAAAGTACAAAACTCGATATTTTGTATGACTCATATCATTAATCTAGTGACTCAAGAGTTTATCAAAGCTATTGAATCAGAGACTTTGAATGACAATTTCGCTGTGTCATTGAACGATGATCAAGTTGAGAATGTAATCACAAGCAATGATCTTTACACTGTTGTCAAGAAGATATTTATCAAGATGATAATGCAAAAAGATAATGCATTTACTAATCAATAAAACAGATTCGCGCTATTACTATTGCTATTAACAGTTCTTCTCAACAAAAGCTTCGCTTTTTAAAACTGCAAGCAACAAGATCTTGAAAATTGATACAAAACATTTACATTCGCTGAAACTCTATTTATTTGATGCTTCGACATACATATCAACTGCGTGACATGATCAATACATGAGTTGAGAAATTCTTGACAGATGCAAAGATTCAAGCTATTCAATTAAAGAAGAATGAATGATCACTAGTATTGCTTATTGACAACATGTTAAATTCTTTCTACAAGCTAACTCTGATCATATCTAGAATCATTAATGTTGATATACATTTAGAATTTTGAATGTTTAATACTCTTTTCAATCATCTTAATGTTATTAAGATGATAGTACGCAATAATGCATGTACTTTACAAGCACTTGTTTTTTAAGCTTGCGAACTAGCTTTTAACAAGCTTGCAAAGTACTATTTCAAGATGAAAAACAAAGATGAACTGATATACAATCTTGCTATGATTTTAAATTCTACTCAAAAGCTGAATTTGTATTAAGATTGAGATGCAAATGAGAACGATTCTCATTTTTATTACGACAAGTACAGAAAAGAGTTCAAGAACTATTTTCGTCATCATTATGAAGAGAAAACTACAACTGCAGAAGTCAGAGTGCAAGTGACTAGTGATGTTGATCAGATAATGCAATATGATAATGCAATTGATCATTTGTTAACAATGCTATAGTCTGTTGTGATGATTACATGAACTCTTCTTCAAAGAACTCAACGTCGCTCTGTATCTGTTAATGAAGATGATTGATATCTTTGCACTGATGCTATTATCTGTTACGAAGTGTGTCAACATTGAATAGAGTCTAGTCAATAGACTCTAGAAATTTCGATATGTGAACAAGAAACAGCGATGTTTCAAATTGAAATATGCTGAAACATTTCATTTATTCGAGCTTTAGCAAATTGACTACTTCGTCTCTTTGTTCACTTTACTATAAATACAGCTCAAAACTGTCATCTTTCTTCTGTATTCTTAGTTTTCTAGTTAGAGCTATCTCTATTGATCAAACATTCTACTCAGTTATGCACTATCTCGCTGCAGTATGATTAGATTCTAGACATGATTTCAACATTAAACTAAGAATTTGTTTATCACATGATATCGATTTCATTACTCATTCAAGTCACTTGATGAACAACGAAACAAGTCTAAAGAAATTTATTTACCTGATGATCAACGACTTCAAAAGACAGAACAACATCAGAAGATTAATAGAATCAACGACAAGACTGTTGAATTGCTAAAGAATCTATTGCTTATTCAGTAACATTGATTCATTTAATCAATAGAATCAACGAGAACATATGATTGTTGATTGCTAGAGAATCACAAACTTCTTTTCTCTTTCAAAAAGCTTGTGAATCAGTCGAGTCAAAATAATCTGTATCATCAAATTTAATTCAACTCAATTTGAATTCAGATTAATTTAGTGAGTCTGCTACAAAGACAAGTCAATAGTCGATCTCTTTGATGAGCTAGTCGATTTTCTTCTAGTGAGTCTGCTACAAAGACGCTGTCAATGCAATGATTTATCTACTCACATTGCTTTATCTATCAGTGAATCGACCTATCTTGTGTTTCTGTATCAACTAGTGAGTCTGCTTCAATAACACGATCAAAATCGATCTCTTTGATGAGCAAGTCAATTTTCTTCTAGTGAGTTTGCTACAAAGACGCTGTCAATGCAATGATCTATCTACTCACATCGCTTTATTTATCAGTGAATCGATCTATCTCATGTTTCTACGTTAAATAGTGAGTCTGCTACAATGATTGCTCTTTCTCTCTTATAGTGAGTCTGCTACAATAGACATTTCGATAATCTGAAAGATCAATAGAAAGATTGATAGAAAGACGAGCGTCAAGCTCTACGTCAATGTTATGAACTACACTACAAGTCATAGAAACATGACTTTTAAAGAGAAGAAAGTAATGTTACGAAGCATGTCGACATTGAATAGAGTCTAGTCAATAGACTCTAGAAATTTCAATATGTAAACAAGAAACAGCAATGTTTCAAATTGAAATATGCTGAAACATTTCATCTATTTGAGCTCTAGCAAATTAACTACTTCGTCTCTTTGTTCGCTTTACTATAGATACAGCTTGAAACTGTCTTCTTTCTTCTGTATTCTTAGTTTTCTAGTTAAAGCTATCTCTATTGATCAAACATTCTACTCAGTTATGCACTATCTCGCTGCAGTGTGATTAAATTCTAGACACAATCTCAATATTGTCAAGAAGTTTTCAACATGAGAGTATTAAAGAGACAACGTCTCGAACTATTCAAGATTGATTCAAATAACTAAGAATGTTCTTTCATGTTTAATATTCTTTGTAAATATTGAATGAACATTCAGTTTTGCAAGAAGAGTTTGTTGATGAGATTGATTACAAATGACTTCAAAATCAGTTAAATAAATAATGCTTCTCAAGTATTATAATTGTATCATGAACTTGAATTCTGAGAAGACTATCATCGAAGCATGAGATATTTATCATAAAGAAGAAGATGAAGATAATGCAATTAATAAATTTTATTCAAAGAATAGAGTGAATAGTATCACATTTGATGAAATCTATCTAGATTGTAAAGAGAAGTCATAGACTGCTCTATTTATATACTGTCATGCATGATAAAGTTGCAACATACAACTTTACTTCTGATGCTAGTTTAAAGAAAGTTGCTAGAAACAAGTCTGACTGAATTCAGACTGAATTCAGAGCTATCACAATAAGCTGCTAGAAACAAGTCTGTCATTGCACTTCTCAATATTTTCACTTGATGCTTGCAAGTTTCTCAGCTCTCACTGCTTTTCAATCTCAGTTGTTCAATGAATTTCTTGAAGTTCTGTTGAGATAGTGACTTGATCAATTCATCTGCTATCATATCTTGATTAGAAACAAAGTTCACTGAAATTTGATTCTTCTTGTGCAGATTTCGAATGTGATGATAAGCAATGTCAATGTGCTTTGATCTTTCGTGAATATGAGCATTCTTAATCAGCATAAGAGATGCTTAATTATTTCTCTTGAGCTGTGTGAATGAGACAGATTGATGAGTAATCTTCTCAAGAATATCAACGTGACTGTAACTGATGTTCAAATACTTTGTCAGATTCATGTTCTTAAGCACTTAATTAATTCATAAATCTTTCTTGATGCAAATTAATAGAATCATGTACTCTGTCTTGATGATCAATGTGATAACAAACTTTTGCTTTCAACTCATTCAGAAGACTGATTCTTCATTAAGCATGTAAATATAAATGAGAATCGACTTGTAATTAAGTCTGTCTAAGATGTAGTCTGAGTCAGAGTATTTTACTAACTTTATGCTTTCACTGACTTTGTACATGATGTCTAGATCAATGATGAAACGAACGTATTGCATCAACTTCTTCAAAGCATGTTCATGATGTTCTGCAGAATTGCTGAGATATTGACTTAGTTGATTGAAAGCAAAAGCAATGTTGAAACGAGTGTGAATTGCAGCATACATGAAACTTTCAATGACTTGTTGATACTCATGTTGATTGATTCTCACGTCTTTGAGTTCAGCTGAGTGAAAAGCATCATATTCATTCATTGAAAAATCTGTTGCTTTGTGCTTGTCTTGTCTCATGTTGAGTCTTTTAAGAATGTCATGAAGATAGTGAGTTTAATTCATTTGTAAGATTCATGTCTTTCTGTTGCAAGTAATTTGAATGTCAAGAATCTTTTTCATTTTTCTCAAATTCTTGACTTTGAAAACACATTGAAACTCATGTTTAAATCATTTAACATTGCTCAATGATTTAAAGATGATAATTATGTTGTCAATGTATAATAGCAACATGATTTCTTTTAATTCATGAATCAAAAGATATGAATTTGCAACGCATTAAATAAAGTTGAGTTCAGACAGCGTTGTTACACAACAATCATGTCAGTTTTATGCAGCTTGCTTGAGATTGTAAAGACTTTGAAGAATTCTCAGAGCACAGTCAAGTCTGACTTTCACTTTTAATGAAGAAAACATGTAAATGATTTCTTTAAGAAATGATTCAGTAAACGCATTGTTTACATCAATTTGATGAAGTTCAAGATTCTTCATTGTTGCAATAATTAGAAAAACTCGCAGAGTGTCAAACTTGATGATTGACATGAAAGTATTCTCATAGTCAACTTCATGAATTTGAAAGAAATTTCTGACTATTAATCTTGTTTTCAGTTTATTAAGAAAATCATCAACATGCATCTTTAACTTGAAGACTCATTTGCTTGTCACGATGTTGATCTTTTTGAGCGACACTTTTTCTTGTCAGATTTCATTAATGACTAGCATCACAAGTTCTGTGTTAATTGCTTCTTTTTAAAGTTTTTCTCAAACTAAGTTCTGCATTGCATCTTTGTAAATATTCAACATGAGAATTTTTATTGCTTTAAAAGAGTCAGATTCATCAACGTTGAATAATGCTTATGACATGCTTGTGTCAGAATTGCTCTCATCATCATCAATTTTCTCTGTGATGAATCAGATCATCATAGCTTGTAAGATCTTAAATGTGCATTCTTTCAGTTATTGATCTTTGCTATCTCTTTTTCTCTTTAAGATGACTACATGCAGAAATGTTTGAGCTGCTGATTTAAACATGCTTGATGCAAAGACTTTTTAAGTGATCTGAACATTCACGTAAGCTTTATGCTCATCTGATGTATGTGACGTGATTTTAGAATTGAGTGCATTCAAGTTGATCACAATAGTCTTCAATGCATCAGTTGATTTAGATGAAACATTAATCATGAAAGTGTCAGATTTTGAAACATTAGTTGAAACATTATTTTTTTGATAATCTTCTCACAGATCTTCGCTCTGAAAGAATATTGAATGTCTGCTTGCAAAGTTGCAAATTCATGTTTTCATTCTTTTCATCTTCAGCGAACTTAATAATGTGATTCTTGATGACTTGATTGAGATCTGAGACTCAAAGATGATATTGCTTGTTGATATTCTTCACATACTTCATGAAGATATTGAATCTGTCTTTGTTTATGAATTTATCTTGTTTATCTTCAATTGACAATAACTTGAAATTAATGTATGAGTAACATTTGCATTCTTATACTCGTACATGATCAATTGAAAGCTTGATCTCGATGAATGTTTTCTTCAAGATCATGAGAACTTCGTTGATCAAAAGTTTTATGATGATTCAATTTTGCAGATAAACATCTGTCTTTGCAGCTTCTGTTCAGAATTCAATGAGAAGTTCAATATTTTTAATCATGATTTGCATTAAGTTTTCTGTGATGTGTATGATTCTTTCAATTACTTTATTTTGAATCAACATGTGTGAAACAATGTATTGAAAAGCAATGTCAACTGATGAGCATCAATCATTCAAGATGACTTTAAGTTTCATGATGTTATCACTGCGTATTGAAAGAAGTTTAACATCGCTGTAAAGCTTTATGCTGAGTTTTTATTTTTGCAGAGCATCTGATGCATTGAATCGTTGCTTCAAAAAAATGCATCAAGTCTTTCTGAAGTGATTGTTAATTATCTCTAGAAAGTACAACTCGTTATCGAGAAATGATAATAATGATTCACAGATGTTTATGAAAATGAAAGTCAAGATACTTGTCTTTCAATCACTGACATTGTGTTCTCATTTGTTGATGAACTTGATGAGTACACATATTTCATACACATTTTCATAACTGTTGTTGATGAGAATAGATTTTTTCAGAGTGATGATCTTATGAAGTTGACGAAGCTTTGCTGATTTAAGATGAGCAAAATGACAATGTCACAGCTTGTACAACTTGAAGTTTTTGTCATTTGCAAAACTAAGTTGATCATCATCAACTTTGATCTTATTCTCATGATGAATCACATCAATGTAAGATGCAAAGTGATCTAGATTCATTGAATCATCAAGATTCATTGAACTGTGCATTGCTGAAAATGCTGATGAGACATCATGCTGCATAGCTGATAGTAATGCAAATTCATCATGACTGTTTGTAATTCTCTTTACTATGTAAACGTCTTTGCATTCTAAAGTTTCAATCATTTGCTTCTTTCACTTGTTGTGCATGTACAGATCTTTATCATCAAAACTTTTTTGCAGATCTTTCTTAAACATTCTTCTTTTAAAAAGAAGATTCATCTCAAGCTTAAAAACATGAAGAACAGAAAACAACTTGACTGAATTTTCATAATGATCTTGCATGATTGCTATGTCACAGTGATTAACATACAATTTCTTCTCTTCAACTTTGATGATGCATCTTTTAATGCAAATTAAAGAATCACTAAAAAGTCAAAGTTAATCAATCATGTATGAAAAGATATCAGAATCTGCAACTCAGCTGAATTCAAAGATCTTATTGACAATGTTTTTTGACAGAGCTGCAATATTCTCGCTCTTCTTATTTTCATCTTTCTCATTGTCATCAAAGATTTCAAAATCATTGCTTTTCATGTTGTAAACTTTATGTTTCTTGTGCTTGCTCTTCAGAAGCTCAATGAAAGTTTGAAAATCATCAGCACTTTTGTGCTTTGTTTTGTCTTTATCTTTGCATTTCTTCACAAGCTTTTGAGCTGCAGACAGATGAAAGCAATCGACTAAACGATGTTCATCTTTACAAAGAAAACATTTTAAAAATCATTGCAATTGATGATGATGCAATTGATTGCTGTCAAAGTCTGAAAGACTTTTGCAATGATGATTGATTTTACATTTGTTCTGCTCATGATCAATGCACTCACGTTTATTTTCTCGCTTGACTCATAGCGCAGTCTTTATTATCTTCAATTGTGCTTTTTTCTCTTGTAGCTTTTGAAGTTTCTTCTTGACATCTGACTTATTCTGTGCATCAATGATGTCTTGAATGATCATGTATTCATTTGACAATGATTGAAGTAAGAATTGAAAGCGACGTTTTGACTTGAATAAATTGCTTATGTCTTTCTGTGTTGCAACGATCTTTCAAGTCAACTTGATGAAATATGTTCATGTCTTTTCAATGAAGATATTTATCGACATTTTGTAGTCAATGAAGTTTGTCAGATATTGTTTTTCAGTGATTTGTAACTTCTCTTTGTATTTATAACTCAAAGCATCTCAAATCTCTTTTGCTAATGTTTTGTCTGCAGTGTGTTCTTGATCATCAATGATGATGCAGATGATCAGTCAGTAATGAGCTTTCACATTGATCTTTTGACTTTCAAAGTTGAAAGATTAAATTTCGCTGATGATGCTGATAATGTTATTGAGTGTGTTCAAGTCAGACTTGTCTTTAATAATGAATCACAAGTCTTTTTCAATGAGTCATCTCTTCATGAGAGAAAATCATTGATCGCAATTCTTGTGAGTGAGAATGAGAACAGATCATCATTTGACGAAGAAGTCATTGAAGTTCATGACGTGCAATGTAGACTCAGCTTGTTGTTAGAATCGAAGAAAAAAAAATATTAAATAAATTGACGAGTGAAGTGAAAAGAATTTAATCTCGTCAGTGATGATGAAAGTTTATGCATTCTTTGATGCAATCAAGTATGTCTATTTGTTCGCTTTCTTGAGAACTCGTAGTAAACTATCAATTTGATGTAAATGTTCATTTATCTTCTTGTGAGATGTGTAGTAAGCTGTTGAATTTCACTGAACTTCTTTAAGTCAATGTACTTATTTGTTTTCTCATGAGACGCGTAGTAAGTGATTGCTGATTGCTCATTTGAATAGATCTTGTATTGAGTTATCAAGCATCAAATGCTTAGAGTGTTTCAATCTAATTACGTTAAAAGCTTCTTGCTAATTGAGCTCATAATCTATTCAAAGAGTAGAGTGAACAGTATCACATTTGATGAAATCTATCTAGATTATAAAGAGAAGTCACAGACTGCTCTATTTATATACTGTCATGCATGATAAAGTTGCAACATACAACTTTACTTCTGATGCTAGTTTAAAGAAAGTTGCTAGAAACAAGTCTGACTGAATTCAGACTGAATTCAAAGTTATCACAATAAGCTGCTAGAAACAAGTCTGTCATTGCACTTCTCAACAAATCTAATAATTCTTTCAAGACAGATTTGCAGAATGTTTTACATTCTATTAGTGTTTAAATGTTCAATATCATTTCATTCAAAGTTGCTTTTGCATTGTCAATGTATGTAGTATGATAACACACTTACAAGATAATGCAAAGAGATAATGCAGTTCATAGAGTGTATTACTATGCTAGATAGCTTGATTTGATCAATTTATCATGAATGCTATTTCTATTCATGACTCAACTGAATTTCAAGATTGCGCATCAAAGTTTTCATGAGTATCAAATGTTTTTGCTGAATGATTATTCACTTGACATGAATAGCAAGAAGATTGCTATCTGCATATGTAAAGCATAATATCAGTAAGTGTTGTAAAACATCAAGAATAATGCAAATGAATAATGCATTTACTGACAAGAAATTCACATAGAAATGCTTCTGTGATCTTCTGAAAAGCAAGCAAAGTTAAAGCTTAAATTCTGTAGTTTTCATCGCTCATTCTTGAACTAAGTTGATTCATATCAGTCTCATTCTGAAGAATTTCTCGTACTAGTCTTTTGAATGAGATCTTAGATATTAACAAATTCGCAGCTTTCTGATATTGATGAATTTCTTGAAAAGTGATGATTTTTGACTTTCATTTTCTCTTTGTCTGTTGCAATAAATTAGTTGTTGATTGCTTAATGCATTATCTGTTTGCATTATCTTCTCAATTTTATTTATCTTGATTTCAAGCAAGATTTTACTTTCAGACATGATCTTATGATCTTGTCTTGATTCTTTCTCAATTTGATTTAACAAATATTTATCATCATGAGTTGACTTTTTCAAATCATCATGCAATGTGTTTTCGCTCAACTTTCGTTCTAAATCAAGTTTGTCAGCAATGCGCAACAAGAAATGCATTATCTAAATGCATTATCTGTCTGCTTGCAACACATCATAAATATGATGTAAATTATTTGATCATGATTTGAAAAGTTGTGATAATTGAGTAGAAAATTGCAATAATTGAGTAAAAGATAGCGATAATTGAGTAAAGTGAAAGCAAAGTGAAGTACGATGTCAACAAGAGATGATGACTGAACAAACTATGTTAATAATATCACTTTTATGATGAATGTGTTGATTGTATCACTATTATGATAAATGTGTTGATCACATCACTGAGATGATGATTGTGATGATTGTAGCTTTAAGATGATGACTGAATTTCAAAATTCAGCTTTAACTTTAATTTATTTACATTTCACATTTATTCTAACACTAACTTTATTTACACTTCATATTTATTCTAACTCTAACTTTATCTACGTTTCACATTTATTCTAACTCTAATGTTGTTCAACATCACTATTAAATAAGAAGATTGTTATGCATTATTTATATGCATTATTATTGAGACTAATCAAGATTGCAGAATGTTCAATCTATTTATCAAGTTGCAATTCATTGCGAGTAGAAATTGAGTCGTTGAATGAAATGAAGATCAAAAAACTCTTTATATCAAGCAGAATGCAAATTGAGTCACTTTTTACAAGCAACTGACAAAGCTGAGAATCATCAGTGTATATCAGAAAGTTTTGAAAGAGAAGCAAATGAACATGAAGAGCAATATGCAAGATACAATTACAGATGATTGAGTGAAAAAGAATCTGCATAATAATGCATTTAAGTAATGCATATGTGTTTCAAAAGCTGATTGTATAATAGCTCAATGCTTTGAGATGAATTTGATGAAGAAGACAAGAAAGAAGAAGATTGCTGTAATAATTGTTTCTTTAACAACACAAGATATATACAGAGATTAAACAATAATCACTATTATTAAACTTGAGATCTGAAGATAGTTGAGACAATAATATGTATTGATTACTTACATGAGTTAAGCACGAAGCTTTTATCTAAGAAAACAATCATTGTTATATAAACATAGAAGAATCATGTCAAGTTATTTCTGCTCTGAATGATCACTTTGATCATTTTTGAGCAAGATGAGCAAGATGAGCATCATGCTCATCATGCTCACTGTGATCACTTCTGATTCAAGCAATCAGAGCAATCATTTTGAAATCTTGATTACTCAATGATTATTTAATCATTGCTGTTACATAATTTCATGCAAGAGAGTTTTAACACTAGATTTTCTTCTAAGATTTTCGTTTTGAAAATCACTTTTTTCTTCATGTTTTCTCATTACACAATCAAAAACTTTATCTTGCGTCACAAAGATTTTCTTGAACGTATGAGTTCTGAGCGTGCTGTTATGCATTCTTGTGAACATTGCAGTCACTTGCAAAAGAAATGTCGTGTTGATAATAAAATTGATCATTGCATCAAGTGTATGCATCTCGATTGCAAATGCAATCTTACTTTCTTGATGATGAAGTGAAAAAGAATAAAGACAGAACATGATTACGTTCTTGATGAACTGCTGAACGCTTACAAGCAGATGCAAAAGATCTTCGCGAAAGCTACTCATCTGCAAAATCAATTTGTATTTCTGAAAAACAAGAAACAGACAATGATTGAATGAAAGTTTCAAAACATTATCAAGCTCAAGAAGAATGAAAGAAAGACTAGTGAATCATTGCTGAATGATCTTCTCTTTGATGTGTTCTTTAAGCAGATTGAGATTTCATCAGACTTTGACTGATTGAATTTCTCAACTGAAACTATCACAGAAACATCTGACAGTTCTTGAGATTTTTCTTCAATTCTCAAGTGTTCTCAATATGTTCATAATCTTTTCACTTGACTAATCAATGAAGCTAATCTTTGATATTCTG
>JAABUR0100003478.1_pt1 | contig 22037 bp, 20 predicted proteins | sample 5560091 | NCBI WGS metagenome assembly JAABUR01 (sample SAMN10711879, study PRJNA513375) | rock metagenome | isolation source: Antarctica rocks | place: Antarctica: Victoria Land, University Valley sud
AGCGCCCACAGCCGCAGCAAAGACCACATCCCCCGGTGGCCTGCGGCGACCGCGACCACCGGCACCAAAAAGTTCTCCGTGAACAACTCACTGCGCGCCAACAACAACGCCACGAAACCCACGGAGAACGCCAAACCCGCCAACAGCGTGTTGTGCGTGTAGTGCTGCACGAGGAAGTAAGCCAGCACCCCCGTGCCCACATCAACCCCGCCGAGCAGCCCGGTCGCGATCAGCGGAAGCCACGCGCGGGACAGTCGCTCATCACCTTCCTCGACGAGCCGCTCAAACGCCCCCTCCGCGGGTGACTCACCGCCGCTACGCTCGACCACGCTCACCGGCGCCTGCCCATGACACCGACCAGGAAGAGGCACCACCCATATTTGCCGAGACTCACCGCACCACCATAGAGAAACGCGGACCGGCGGCTGACCGCCGTGGCCTCGGCACGGCCCCCCGCCCACCGGGCAGCTGGTTTTGCGTGCTGCATGGGATTGGAGGACGGGGTGACTCGCGAGGAACGCGCCATGCTCACCTTCGCTGTGCAGTGGGCACCTTTCGGGGGAGGTGATGAGTTCATCCTCCCGGAATTTGGGATCACCCCGGGCACTTTTTACCACCGCCTCCGCGCGATCCTGTTCACGACCGGCCCACGCCTCGGGCCGAGAACCACCCAGCAGCTCCTGAATCTCTGCGCCACCAAGGTCGGCCCCGTGTCGCCACCATGACTTACTGCCGAAGAAGTGCTCATACCACCGGGAGCACGGCGCTTCAGACCAACCGGGCGGCCGGGTGGGACCTCCCAGTCATTCGACACCCACGTTGCGGGTGTGGTGAGCTGGGGCTGCGCGGAAAGTTGGGCCGACACGGTGCTGTCGGATTGGCTGTTCTCGCCGGGTAGGAGCAGAGTCGCTGTGGCGCTACCCTTGCGGGCGTCCCTCCGCGAGCAGAGCGAGGCGGCGCAGGCTCTCCACGTTGCGTATCGCGATCGCCGCCCAGCGCACCGGGGGCGGCACCAGCAGTCCCGGCCCCGAGGTCACGTCCTCCTCCATCCGCACCAGCGTGCCACCGTCGTGGGCGGCGAGCAGCACCCGGACGTGCGCCGCTCCCATCGGCCAGGCCCGCGCCTTGAGCACCAGTTCCCGACCAGGGTCGGCTTCCAGCACCGATGTGGTGTCATCCAGCAGCAGCGGCCATCCCCCCACCGAATGGTGCAGCCGGGCATCGGGTGCCGGCCACGTCAGGTCCACCGCCCGCATCCGGGAGGCACCCACCACCCAACCGGTGTAGACCCAGCCATCGGCCAGCACCTCCCACACAGCTTCAGGCGGGACAGACACCATCCGGTGAACACCGATCACGGCCACCACGGACCCAGTCGGGTGCCGGTGCCCGAGGATGTCGGTCGCATCATCGGCCCCCGGCTGGGGTCCTGGTGTGGCACTGGTGGGGTCATGTGTGTGTCCCTGCCGAAGCGTTCGTCAAGTTCGGTTGAAACCCATCCGCGTGGGCGGGCTCGGTTACCGCCATCCCATGCTAACGGGCGGGCACGTCGACGAGACCGCCCTCCTGGACCCATCTGTACCCCTGGACCCCGGAGGAGGACTACCCACCCGGACCAGCAGGCGTGCGAACGTGCAGCGCGCAGCGTTCCTTGCCGACCCGTACCCCTCGATCGAGCAGCGGCGTGGGCACCTGTTAGCGGTAGCTGGGATGGTGACCGGGCACCGAGAGCAGATCCGGGCCGCGCTGGTCGCAGACTTCGCCGTCGCTCCAGAGCTGTTCACCGACCTCGCCGAGGTGCTCGGCGTCGCGGGACGCGCGGCCCACGCCGCCGAGCAGCTGTCGATCTGGACGGCGGAGGACGAGCGACCCACCGAGCCCGCGGTCTACGGCACGACGCGCGCCGGAGTTCGGTTCCAGCCCAAGGGGGTCGTCGGCAACATCGTGCCGTGGAACTTCCCGTTTGACCTCTCACTGGGTCCGCTGGTCGAGATGCTTGCCGCGGGCAACCGGGTGATCATGAAGCCGTCGGACCACACGCCGGCCTGCGCGGCGCTGCTTGCCGAGATGGTGGGCAAGACGTTCGGCGAGGACCGGGTTGCGGTGTCGGTCGGTGGGCTGGTGCTGGCCAAGGAGTTCCCGACCCTGCGCTGGGACCACCTGCTCTACACCGGTAGTCCGGCGATCGGTCGCGAGGTCGCCGTGGCCGCTGCGCAGAACTTGGTGCCGGTAACCCTGGAGCTGGGTGGCAAGTCCCCGGCCATCCTGACCTCCGGTCACGTGACGGCCGAGAACGTCCGCACGACGGTCGGCACCAAGCTGATCAGGAACGGCCAGATGTGCACCTCGGTCGACTACGCGCTGGTCCCCCGCGCCGAGCTGGACACCTTTGTCGAGCACGCCCGGAGCTTCGTCGACGGCGAGCTGCCCGGCTACGCCTCCTCGGAGGACTGCACCGGCATCATCACCCAGCGGCACCTGGAGCGGATCGCCGCCATGGTCGCCGAGGCCGAGGCGTCCGGGGCGACGGTGGTCCCGCTCGGTGGAGAAGGTAACCGCGAGCGCCGCCAGCTACCACTGACCCTGGTTGTCGACCCGCCGGATGACCTGCGCATCATGCAGGAGGAAATCTTCGGGCCGATCCTGGCCGTCGTGCCCTTCGACGACCTTGACGATGCCCTGGCGCACATCAACGCCGGTGAGCGCCCGCTCAGCGTGTACGTGTTCGCCGACGATGCCACCGCCGACCGGGTACTGACCATGACCACCTCCGGCGGCGCCTGCGTCAACGTCTGCGCCGCGCAGGGTGCGCTGCCCTCGCTCGGGTTCGGCGGTATCGGGCAGAGCGGCAGCGGGCGGCACCATGGTCTCGACGGCTTCCGGGAGTTCTCCAACCCCCGCGGGGTCGTCGTCCGCGGTACCGGGGACGTCATTGATTCCTTCTTCCCGCCCTACGGTGCACTCGCCCAGGCCGTCGTGGACAGCGCGTTGGCCGGGCCGTCAGCTGCGGAGGATGTCACTGCACGGGGGTCCGTCTGACCGGCCGTACCCCCGTGCCGCAAGTGACCGCGGTGGGTATGACGACGGCACGGCGGGCGGCTGAGCTGTCTGCGCCGAACCGGGCCGCGAGATCGCTCGGGCTCGCAGTGCACCGGACAGGTGGCGGGTGGTGGGCACCCAGGAGCTGAGCGCGCAACACTTCGCGGTCCGTCGCGAGGTCGGGTCCGGGTCCTGGCTCGGCCGTGCCCACCAGGGGCGCGGCCTTGGCGGCCAGATGCGTCCGCCGGTCCTGCTGCTGGCCTTCGACCACCTCGGGGCCACCCTCGCCCGGTCGGAAGCCTCCGCGGACAACCCCGCTTCGCTGCGGGTGAGCAGGAATCTGGGCTACATCGAGGACGGCACCACCACCCGGGTGCGTCGGGGTGAAGCTGTGACCGAGCAACGCGTGCTGGTGACACGGGAGAGGTTCCTGCGCCCACCCTGGGTGCTCGAGGTCGTCGGGCTCGAGGCCTGCCGCGGCCAGCTCGGGCTAGGTTGAATAGGGTGAGCCGCTTCGGTGACCTGCAGAACGAGATCTACCTGGCCGGGCTCGGGGGGACCCGCCCCGAGCTCCCGGTGACGGCCGACGGTCTTGAGGCCGCCGCCCGCGAGCGCTTGAGCCCGGAGGCGTTCGGTTACGTCGCGGGCAGCGCGTCCACCGAGCGCACCGCGCGGGCCAACGTCGACGCCTTCGCCGCGCACCGCATCGTCCCCCGGATGTGGCGGGGCACGGCGGCCCCCGGTGCACGGGACTTGAGCACCACTGTGCTGGGCACCGCCCTGGCGGCCCCGGTGCTCACCGCCCCCATTGGTGTGCTGGGGCTGGTGCACCCCGACGCCGAACCTGCCGTCGCGTCGGCGGCCACCGAGCTGGGGATCGCCGCGGTCATCTCCACCGCGGCGTCCACCCCGATGGAGGTGGTTGCGGCGGCCGCGGCCGGGCCGTGGTGGTACCAGCTGTACTGGCCCGCCGACGAGGAGGTGGCCCGCTCGTTCGTGCAGCGCGCAGAGCGGGCGGGGGCCGGCGCGGTCGTGGTCACCGCCGACACCCCCGGCATGGGTTGGCGCCCCCGCGACCTGGAGCTCGCGCACCTGCCGTTCCTGCGGGCGCAGGGCATCGCGAACTACCTCTCCGACCCGGTGTTCCGCCGCCGGCTGGCCACCGCACCCGAGGAGAGCCCCGAATCGATGCAGGCGGCGGTGCTGACCTGGTTGGGCATGTTCGGCAACCACACGATTCGCCCCGCCGACGTCGCCCGGCTGAAGGAGTGGACGACGCTGCCTGTGCTGGTCAAGGGGGTGTTGCACCCTGATGATGCGCGGGCCGTCGACGCCGGGGCTGACGGGGTGGTGGTGAGCAACCACGGTGGACGACAGGTCGACGGCGCGGTGGCCGCGCTGGACGCGCTCGGTCCCGTCGCGGCCGCCGTCGGGCAGCGCAGCACCGTCCTGCTCGACTCGGGGATCCGCTGCGGGGCGGACATCGTCGTGGCGCTCGCCCTCGGGGCCGACGCGGTGCTCACCGGCCGTCCGTGGGTGTACGGGCTGGGACTGGCCGGACGCGCCGGGGTGCGCCACGCCCTGCGCTGCCTGCTGGCCGACCTCGACCTCACCATGGCCATGGCCGGTCTGGGCTCCGTGGCCGAGATCGACGCGTCAGTGCTCGCGCCGACCGGCACCAGATGAGTAGGTCCAAGGGGTCAGTGGTCGTAGGCGGTCAGTGAACGCCCAATCCGGGCGCCTAGTTCGTTGTGTCAGATCGCGGCGATCATGGCCAGGATGCGTTGGGCGACGCGGGCGCAGACACCGGGGATGCTCTCTGCGCGGCTCGCGTTCTGGTCGACGGGTACCTCGGTGTTCACGCTGTGGAACCTCGCCACCCTCATCGGGGTGCTGGGCGCGCAGACCCTCACCGACCCGCGGGTGTTGGGACTCGACGCCGCCGCTCCGGCAGCGTTCATCGCGCTGCTCGCCCCACGCTTCGCGACCGCACCACCCGGATACCGGCCGCCGCCGCGGCCGTACTCGCGCTGGCCCTGACCCCGAGTGTCCCGGCTGGGGTCCCGATCCTCGCGGCGGCAGCCCTGACCGTTCCCCTTGGCTTCTGGGGCTCGTACCGCGTTAGCCGGTCCGGGTGATGGGGCTCGCTGTGCTGCTCGGTGCCGCCGGCTGCTACCTGTGCAAACTCACCGGACTATCCCTGCCCCAACGCGTCCAGGACCACCCCCGCACCCAACGCGCCGCCACCCTGCTGCCGGCCACCCCGGTCGCAGCCCTGGCCACCACCCAGACCCTCACCACGGGCCACCAGCTGGATCTTGACCCCCGCACCGCGGCCGCCGGAGTCGCCGTCATCGCCGTCTGGCTCCGCGCCCCGTTCCTACTTGTCGTCCCCGTCACCGCCGCCACCGCAGCCCTCCTACGCAGGCTCGGATAACCGTCTCGCAGAACGAGCCCTCTACGACAACCGGAGTTGAGTGAGCGCTGTCTGTTGACCTTGTCGTAGCGTCAACGTTGATACTACGAGCGTGATGTCGATCGGGGAGCTGGCCGCGGCGGCGGCGACCACCACGCGTACGGTGCGTCACTACCACGCGGTGGGGGTGCTGCCGGAGCCTTCCCGGCGTCCCAACGGGTACCGGGAGTACGACACCGTTGCGCTGCTGCGCATCGAGCGTGTGCCCGTGAGTTGCGTCAGCCGCCGGGCGCCGACCGGGTCACCCAGCGGTCAGCAAACTCCTCGGACCCACGCGCCACGAGCGCGACGTCGGCCCCTACGAGGATGAATTCCGCACCCGCGTCGAGGTAGGCCTGCGCCTGCGCGGGATCGAACGCGTTGACACCCACCGGTACTCCCGCGGCCCGGACCCCCTCGAACGCGCGCAGCACCGCGGCGACGACATCCGGGTGCGTCTGCTGCCCGGGCAGGCCCATCGACGCCGCAAGATCGCTCGGCCCGACGAAGACGCCGTCGACGCCGTCGACCGCTGCAATGGCCGCCGCGTTGCCGACACCCTCCACCGTCTCGACCTGCACGAACAGCGCGACATGCTCATCCGCGTCGCGCAGGTAGTGCTCCACGCGGTTCCAGCGCCCGGAGCGGGCCAGCGCGGAGCCAACGCCACGGCGTCCACACGGGGGGTAGTGCACCGCGGCCACAGCCTCCTGCGCCTCTTGCGGTGTCGACACCATCGGGACCAGGACATTCTGGGCGCCCAGGTCGAGCACCTGCTTGAGCGTCACGCTATCGCCAGAGGACACCCGCACCAGCGGCGTGCTGGAGTATGCGGCGACAGCCTGCAGCTGAGCGAGCACCGACGCCAGCCCGTTGGGTGAGTGCTCCATGTCGATAAGCAGCCAGTCCAGGCCAGCACCGGCGCAAATCTCGGCCATCACCGCGCTGCCCGAGCACACCCACATCCCGGCGAGCGGCCGGGAGGTTCCGGCGAGCTGGTGGTGAAAGGTCGGGCTCAGACGAAGCGGCATGTGATCGTCCCCATCGGTCCGTAGTCGGCGAGCACCGTGTCACCGGGGTGCACCCACATCGGGCGGGTGAAGGACCCGGCGAGCACCAGTTCGCCGGCCCCGAGCTCGTCACCGTGGGCCGCGAGCTTGCTCGCCAGCCAGGCGACCCCAGTCGCGGGGTGGTTCAGCACGGCGGCCGCGACCCCCGACTCCTCGATGGTCTCGTTCCGGTAGAGCAGGGCCGACACCCAGCGCAGGTCGACATCAGCAGGCTTTACCGGGTTGCCGCCGTAGACCATGCCGCCTATGGCGGCGTTGTCGCTGATGGTGTCCACGATTGTGCGGCCCTTCATCTGGATCCGGCTGGAGAGGATCTCCAGCGCGGGCACGACATAATCGGTCGCGCGGAGGACGTCGAAGATTGTGGCGCCGGGGCCACTCACGGGCTCGGCCAGTACGAACGCGAGCTCGACCTCGATCCGCACGTTCGAGAAGCGGTCGTGCTCGATGACCGATCCGCTGGGAAAGACCATGTCCTCGAAGATTGCGCCGTAGTCGGGCTCGGTGATGCCGGTCGCGGCCTGCATCACCTTTGAGGTGAGCCCGATCTTGCGGCCCACGGGCTGGCGCCCGGCCGCGATGCCGCGACGGCGCCACTCCTGCTGCACGGCATACGCGTCGTCGACGGTCATCCCGGGGTGCCGCGCGGTGAGCAGCGGCACCATCGCACGGTCTCGCTCGGCCTGGGCCAGCTCGTCGGCGATCGCGGTGATCGTCTCGGCGCTCAGCATTGGTGCCCTCCCCGACGCATCGCCGGCGTCACAGCTGGTGACCGAGCTTGTACTCGCCCTGCTTCCATCTGGGCAGTTCCTCCTCGTCTTGGTGAGTGTAGGAGAACCCGTCGGCGCCGATCGTCACCTCCAGCTCCGAGGAGTCGGTGCGCTCGAGGACCGGCTGCGGGTTGCCGTCCAGGTCGAGCACGAGGGAGGCGTCGGTGTACCACGACGGCACGACCGGGTTGCCCCACCAGTCGCGGCGCTGGTTGTCGTGCACGTCCCAGGTGACCACCGGGTTGTCGGGGTCACCGGTGTAGTAGTCCTGCGTGTAGATCTCGACCCGGTGCCCGTCGGGGTCGCGCAGGTAGAGGTAGAACGCGTTGGAGACACCGTGCCGGCCGGGTCCGCGCTCGATCGCGTCGGAGCGCCGCAGGGCGCCGAGCTTGTCGCAGATCGCGAGGATGTTGTGCTTCTCGTGGGTTGCGAACGCCACGTGGTGCATGCGAGGCCCGGCACCACCAGTCATCGCAGTGTCGTGGACCGTCGGCTTGCGGCGCATCCACGCCGCGTACACGGTGCCCTGCCCGTCCCGGATGTCCTCGGTGACCCGGAAGCCTAGGCCCTCCATGTAGGCGACCGCGCGCGGCACGTCGGGGGTCACCTGGTTGAAGTGGTCGATGCGCACCAGAGAACCCGGCGCGTGGAGGTCGTAGCGCCAGGTCAGTCGGTCGACGTGGCGCACGTCGTAGAAGAACTCGTAGGGAAAGCCCAGTGGGTCCTCAACGCGCACCGAGTCGCCGATACCCTCGGTCCAGCCCCCCTTTCGGCGCTCGACCCGGCAGCCGAGCTCGGTGTAGAACGCGACGGCCTGGTCCAGGTCCTGGGGGCTACGCACCCGGTAGGACAACGCTGCAGCCGCGGCAACCGGGCCCTTGCGCAGAACCAGGTTGTGGTGGATGAACTCCTCCAGGGTGCGCAGGTAGACAGTCTCCTCGTCCTCCTCGGTGACGACCAGTCCCAGCACGTCGACGTAGAAGTCGCGAGAGCGTTGCAGGTCGGTGACGACGAGTTCCAGGTAGGCGCAACGCAGCACGTCCGGCGGTTGCGCGGTCTGCGTCGGGATCGGGTCCTGGGCGTGGATGGGGTCCTCCGCAGTGACGACGGGCTCGGTGGAGCCGGGAGTGATCGTGTTCATAGCAGCATCCTTGCTGTGCTCGGGCTGTGATCTCGGTCGGAATAGTCGGGGTCGGTAGGGTCGCCGGCCCTGCTCAGCGAGTAGGGGCCGGGCCCTTGCCGAAGGAAGGGTTGTGCACCTTGCCCAGCGCGATGTGCACCGCCTGCTGGTCGGTGTAGAAGTCAACAGAGCGGTAGCCGCCCTCGTGGCCGAGGCCCGAGGCCTTCACACCGCCGAACGGGGTGCGCAGGTCGCGCACGTTGTTGGAGTTGAGCCAGACCATCCCAGCTTCCACGGACTGGGCGAAGTTGTGCGCGCGTTTCAGGTCGTTCGTCCAGATGTAGGCTGCGAGACCGTATTTCGTGTTGTTCGCGAGGATGAGTGCCTCCTCGTCGGTATCGAACGGGGTGATCGTGACGACGGGTCCGAAGATCTCCTCCTGGAAGATCCGGGCGTTGGGCGGCACGTCCGCAAACACGGTCGGCGCTATGAAGTTGCCGGTCTCGAAACCTTCGGGGCGGCCGCCGCCGGCGACGAGGCGCCCTTCGGTCTTGCCGACCTCGACGTAGCTCATGACCTTCTCGTAGTGCTCGGGGTGCACCAGCGCCCCGACCTCGGTCGCGGGGTCGTGCGGGTAGCCGACGACGACACGCTTGGCCTGCTCGGCATACCGCTGCACAAACTCGTCGTAGATGTCTTGTTGCACCAGGATGCGTGACCCAGCGGTGCAGCGCTCACCGTTGAGGGAGAACACCCCGAAGACGGTCGCGTCGACCGCCGCGTCCAGGTCGGCATCGGCGAAGACGACGGCCGGGGACTTGCCGCCGAGCTCCATCGACAGGGCCTTGAGGAGCGGCGCGGCGTTGGCGAAGATCAGCTGCCCGGTCTGGCTCTCGCCGGTGAAGGAGATGAGCGGGACGTCGGGGTGCTTGACCAGGGCGTCGCCGGCATCCTCGCCGAGCCCGTTCACGAGGTTGAACACGCCCTGCGGCAGCCCCGCCTCCTCGAAGATGCCCGCCCACAGCGATGCCGACAGCGGCGTGAACTCGGCCGGCTTGAGGACGACCGTGTTGCCCGTGGCGAGCGCGGGACCGAGCTTCCACGATTCAAGCATGAACGGTGTGTTCCATGGCGTGATAAGTCCGGCGACGCCGATCGGCTTGCGGTTGACGTAGTTGACCTGGCGGCCGGGCACCTTGTAGGTGTCGTCCGCCTGAGCCACGATGAGGTCGGCGAAGAAGCGGAAGTTCTCGGCCGCGCGCTGGGCCTGGCCGAGTGCCTGGGTGATGGGCAAACCGGAGTCGAATGACTCCAGTTCGGCGAGCCGGGTGTCGCGGGAGGCGACGATGTCGGCGATTCGGTGCAACACCCGGGAGCGCTCCCGGGGGAGCATCCGGGCCCAGGGTCCCTCGTGGAAGGCCCTGTTTGCCGCAGCAACCGCCTTGTCGACGTCGGCCTTCTTGCCCGCGGCCGCCTGCACATAGGTCTTGTTCGACACCGGGTCGAGCACGTTGAACGTGTCACCGTCCTCGGAGTCGGCGAACTTCCCGTCGATGTAGTGCGGGATGCGGGGCGGGAGCTCCGCGGGGACGTGGTGTCCGGCCGCTGTGGTGGCGGTTTCGGTCACGGGTGCCTCCGAACAATGCGATCATGCGGTGGGTAGGGCAACAAGGTGGGGGTCAGTGACGGCGGGATTGGGGAGCGCGCCGGGGTGCTTACGCTCGAGGTATGCCGCGAGCGTCGCCGCGCGATGCTGACGGGCTGCACTCTCGACCTCAGCTGGAGGCGCCTGGTGCTCGATGAGCCGCAGGATGTGCTCGTGCTCCTGAACCGATCCGCATGCGCGTTGAGGGACAAAGGAGAAAGTCGAGTCTCGCAGGTTCCCAAGGCGACCCCACTCGGCCTTCACCAGATCGAGCAGGTGAGGGTTGGGGCATCGGCTGAACAGCATCAAGTGAAACTGGTGGTTCTGCGCGGTGAAGGTGTGCGGGTCGAAGTGTTCCAGGCACCGGGTCATCTGGTCGTTGACCTGACGCGCGGACCGGATGTCCTCTGGCGTCATGAGCCGTGCGGCGAGCGCGGTGGCCGCGCCCTCGAGGATGCCCAGGGCCTCCATGCTGTGCCGGTACTGCGAGTCGTCGACCATCGACACATGGGCGCCGACGTTGGGCTCGTAGGTGATGAGCGTCTCGGCCTCGAGCCGACGGATGGCCTCCCGTACGGGCACGACGCTCATGTCGAGCTCGCCGGCGATCCGGCCCAGCACCAGCCGGTACCCGGGAGAGTACTCGTGCCGGGTGATCCGTTCCTTGATGACGCGGTAGGCCTGCTGCGACTTGCTCTGGACCGCTGGGCCAGCGTCACGCATGGCCGGTCTCCTGCGTATACCGTTTCCGCCACTCGGCGTTCATCGGAAACAGTCCGTCGAGCGGGTGTCCGGTCGCCACCCGCTCCGCAATCCAGGCATCCTCGTCCTCTTTGGCGAGTGCCGCGTCGACGACCTCCTCGAGCATCGACGGTGGGATGACGACGACCCCGTCGCGGTCGCCCACGAGGATGTCGCCGGGCTGCACGGTCGCTCCGCCGCAGGCGATGGTGAGGTCAAAGTCCCACGGGACGTGCTTGCGCCCCAGGACTGCCGGGTGAGCCCCTTTGGCGTACACGGGGATCCCGGCATCGCGCACGGCGTCGTAGTCGCGGACTGCGCCGTCGGTGACAATTCCCGCGGCCCCGCGCGTCTTGGCGCGGAGGGCGAGGATGTCGCCGAGCGTCCCGGCTCCTGCGTCACCGCGGGCCTCGATGACGATGATCTCGCCCTCGCCGACGGCGTCGAACGCCTGCTTCTGGGCGTTGTAGCCGCCGCCGTGCGAGCTGAACAGGTCTTCTCGATTTGGTAGGAAACGTAGCGTCTTCGCGGTCCCGATGAGCTTTGCATCAGGATGGAGCGGATGCACTCCGTCGATGAGGACGTTGTTGAGTCCGCGCTTGCGCAGTTGGGCGGACAGTCCCGCGACCGGCGCCTTCTCCAGCTTGTCCCGTAGCGACGTCGGCAGGGTGGGCTCGGGATCCGGCAGGCCGGCGGCCGCGCGGCACCCCCACGCGGCGGCGCGTTGCGCGTCGTCGACCTGCGGCAGCGAGCCTAGCCGGGGGTCATACCCCGCCCCGTCGCCTTCGACCACCGTGGTGACGAGTCGCCCGGAGGTCGGAGCGCCGGGTGCGGTGGGGGCATCCACCTCGACCTCGACGACGTCGCCCGGGCCGACGACGCTCGACCCCGCCGGTGTGCCGGTCAGGATGACGTCGCCGGTTTCCAGAGTGAGGTGCTGGGAGAGGTCGGCAACGAGCTGCGCGAGGGGGAAGAGGAGCCCATCGGTGGTGTCGTCCTGGGCTGGCGTGCCGTTGACCCAGGTGCGCACGCGGAGGGCGCCGGGGTGAACGGTGCGCGCATTAATGAGGTCCCGTCCGATCGGTGTGAACCCATCGCCTCCTTTCGACCTGAGGTTGGAGCCCTTGTCATTCGCTCGCAGGTCGTAGACTCCGAAGTCATTCGACCCCGTCACCCAGGCCACGTTTCTCCACGCATCCTCCAGGGACACGCGGCGCGTCGGGTTGCCGATCACCAGAGCGATCTCACCCTCAAACGCTAGCAGCTCGGCGCCGGCCGGTCGCTCGATCGTGCCGCCCGACCTGCCCACGGAGCTCGAAGGCTTGAGGAAGTAGGAGGGGTGTGCGGGCCGATGTCCGCGCTGGTCCGCGCGTGAGGCATAACTGAGGTGCACCGCGATAATCTTCCCGGGGCGCTCGGGCGAGGTCGTGTAGCCGGTTGGGTCCTGCACGGCCTTTTCAGCGTTCATGGGCTCCTGTCTTTACGATGTATCTAAAATCGTATACGATTTAGATCGCGCCGGCAACCGGAGGTCGGCACGGTCATCCTGAGGGTGACGACTCACGACGAAGGCTCAGGTGTGAGGACCCATGCAATTTCACCACTACGGCTACGTGTCCGGAGATCCGCGCGTCCGTCCCGCTGCAGGGACCGGCGTCGATCGTCCGGCCGAGCTCCCCGACGAGGTCGACGTGCTCATCGTCGGCACGGGTCCGGCTGGGATGCTGCTCGCCGCGCAGCTGTCGCAGTTCCCGGAGGTCACGACGCGCATCATCGAGCGGCGGCCTGGTCGTCTCAAGATCGGCCAGGCCGACGGTATCCAGGCCCGCAGCGTGGAGACCTTCCAGGCGTTCGGCTTCGCTGACCAGATCATCGCCGAGGCCTACCGGATCAAGTCGATGAACTTCTGGGGCCCGGACCCGGACGACCCGAACCGGATTATTCGCACCTCACGGGAGGTAGACGACCCGCATGGCATCAGCGAGTTCCCACACCTCGTCGTCAACCAGGCCCGGGTGCTGGACTACTTCGCCGAGGTCATGGTCAACTCTCCGTCTCGGATGACGCCGGACTACGGCTTCGAGTGCATCGGGCTCAGCGTCACCAGCGAGCAGGTGAATCACCCTGTGACGGTGACCCTGCGGCATACCGCCGGTATGTACCAAGGCACCCAGCGGCAGGTCCGGGCCAAGTATGTCGTCGGCTGCGACGGAGCCCGCAGCGTGGTGCGGGAGGCGATCGGCCGCCGCATGAGCGGCAGCCAGGCACTGCGCGCCTGGGCCGTGATGGACGTGCTGGCGGTGACCGATTTCCCCGACATCCGCACCAAGTGCGCGATCCAGTCGGATCACGGCAGCATCCTGCACATCCCACGGGAAGGCGGGTACCTCTTTCGGATGTATGTCGACCTGGGCCAGGTCACCGAGGACGACAACGGCGCCATCCGGGCGACGCCGGTCGAGACGGCGATCAAGAAGGCCAACGAGATCCTGCACCCGTACACGCTGGAGGTAAAGAACGTCGCCTGGTACAGCGTGTACGAGGTCGGTCACCGCCTGACCGGCAAGTTCGACGATGTGCCGCAGGGTGAGGACCGGACGCCGCGAGTGTTCATCACCGGGGACGCCTGCCACACGCACAGCGCCCAGGCAGGCCAGGGCATGAACGTGTCGATGCAGGACGCCTTCAACCTCGGCTGGAAGGTGGCACACGTCCTTGGGGGGCGCAGCCCGGAGTCGCTGCTGGCCACCTACTCGGCCGAGCGGCAGGTGGTTGCGAAGGACCTGATCGACTTCGACAAGGAGTGGTCCACGCTGATGGCGAAGTCGCCGGAGGAGTTCGACAGCCCGAAGGCGCTCGGCGAGTTCTATACGACGACCGCGGAGTTCCCGGCCGGTTTCATGACGCAGTACCGGCCCTCGATGATCGTAAGTGAGGCGACCCACCAGGAGCTGGCGACCGGCTTCCCGCTCGGCAAGCGCTTCAAGTCCGCCCGGGTCGTGCGGGTCGCGGACACCAACCCGCGCCAGCTGGGACACCACCACCAAGCGGACGGGCGCTGGCGTCTATACGCTTTCGGCGACGCCCCCGGCCCTGGTGAGCGGTCGCAGCTCACCAACTGGGCGATGTGGCTCGCCGAGTCCGCGAGCTCGCCGCTGCTCGCCTACACGCCGGATGGCGCTGGGATCGACAGCGTGTTCGACGTCAAGGTGGTGTATCAGCAGCAGCTGGGGGATGTAGACCTCGGGCGGGTGCCGCAGGTGTTCCTTCCCCGCAGCGGCCCGTTTGAACTGATCGACTACGAGAAGGTCTACGGCACCCTCCCCGGCGAAGACATCTTCGACGTGCGCGGCGTCGACCGGTCGGGCTGCGTCATCGTCGTCAGGCCAGACCAGTATGTCGCCGCCATCCGTCCACTGACCGCGACGGCGGAGCTGGCGGCGTTCTTCGCCCAGATGATGCTGGTCCAGCGGGCGGTGGCCCCTACGGCTGAGCACCGGCAACGCCGGTGTCAGTGCTCGTGACCGGCCGTAGCGCAGCCCGGTGTTCGCCAGAGGTTTCGTCCAAACCATTGCGCATTCAACGCTAAGCCGAGACGAATGACCTCGGTCCTGCCGAAATGCGTGGCATCACGAAAGGGTGCAACATGACAACAACACCGTCCACGGATCCGCGGTCACTCACCGGGCCCGGAGTCATCGCCCGGCTCGAGCGGCTGGAGGGGTGGTCGCTCTCGTACAAGCTCATCGTCATCATCGGGCTGGGGTTTCTGTTCACCTTCTACGACATCTTCGACATCAATGTCTCCTTCATCCAGACCTGCGTCGAACTGAAGAAGGGGTGCACGCCCCAGACCGCGCTGGACTCGCTACCGCTGCCCGTAGTGCTGAACCTCGTTGGTTACGTCATCGGCACCTTGGTGCTGAGTCCTGTCGCCGACAAGATCGGCCGGCGGAACATGCTGCTGATCACGATGCTGATCACCGGACTCGGTTCACTGTACAACGCCTTCGCCCCCGACTACACCAACTTCGTGATCGCGCGGATCATCACCGGCCTGGGGATCGGCGCTGACCTGGCCATCGTGAACGTCTACGTCAACGAGGTCTCACCGCGCAAGGCACGGGCGAAGTTCACGACCATGGTCTTCATCAGCTCCGCGCTCGGCGCCCTCGTCGGCATCTGGCTGGGGCTGATCCTGACCACCGCGAAGGAAAGTTGGCCGTTCGGCCTGCCGTTCGCCCAGGGGAGCCCGTCCTTCGACAACGGTTGGCGCTGGATGTACGGGATCGGTGCCATCCTGGCGCTGGTCGCGATCCTACTGCGGTTCGAGCTGCCTGAGTCGCCACGGTGGCTGGTCGGGCAGAAGCGGATGGACGAGGCGGACACCATCGTGCAGCAGATGGAGCACCGGGCACTCAAGGGCGGCGCGCTCGCTGAGCCGGACTACGACATACCGCAGGAGGCGGTGACTCCACCCTCCCCCGCGCCGTACACGACCCTGTTCACGAATCCACTCTACCGGCGGCGGATCCTGCTGCTGTTCGCGCTCTGGTTCATCGGCTACATCACCGTCTACTCCTACGCCTCCGGCTTCACCAGTGTGCTGTCCGCGCTGAAATATCCGCCTCCGGAGGCCGGCGTGATTGCTGCCGTCGGAACCTTCGGGTTCGTCGGTATGACCATCCTGATGACCTTCATCGTCGAGCTGATCGAGCGCCGCTACTGGTTACCAATCGCCGCCGTGGTCACCCTGATAGGAGCGTTCCTGATCGCCGTCGCGGGCTCCACCATTGGGGTCGCTTTCATCGGGTCGATCCTGATCTTCGCCGGATTCAACATGTGGGTGTCCCCGACCTATGCGATGTCCGCGGAAAGCTTCCCGACCCGCGCGCGGACCAGCGGGTTCGCACTCGTGGACGGAGTCGGCCACATCGGTGGCGGGATCGGCGTACTTGCGATCGCACCCGTGCTGCCGCACATGTCCACGCTGGGCGCATTGATGTTGATCTCCTCCTTCCTGGTGATCGCCGCGATCATCGCCCAGTTCATTCCGCATACCCGCGGCCGGAGCCTGGATGACATCTCGCCCTGACCGCTTGCGCCTGAGCTGCTCGGGGTGCCCCCGCCCTGACTGGGCTCCGCGATGTGCCGAGTCGCTGGCTCGGCAGGTAGGCCATGCCCAGCGTGTGCGCGCCGACCTGTCAGTCGGGCTGACCGCGCGTGGCGGGCCTGTCGGCCTCGGAGGTTCTGCGGGAGCTTGGCCACCTGCAGCCGCGGGGCTGGCTAAGCACAAGGACACCGGATGGCGGCGCACGCCACAGACCCGAGAGCAAGAGCGATTGCGGCGTCAGGACAGCGAGATTCGCTGGTGCGTCGCGCGGGCGAGTCGGGCGGCGAGAACGGCGATGTGTTCGCGCAGTTCGGCGGGTTCGTGGATGAGGACGTCGTGGCCGAGCAGCCCGACGTAAAGCGCTACTTCATCGAGCGAATCGGAGCCGGTGATTAGTTCGCAGCTTGCCTCGTTCATCGGTGTGATGACACCGGTGGTGGGCCCGATACGGTCGGCGATGACGTCGGCGGGGGCCATCACGGTAAGCCGGCAGCGGTAGCGGTAGGCGTCGGTGCTGATCCCGCGGGAGGTTTAGCGGGCGACGTCGGGTTCGGGGGCCTGGCGGGGAGTGAATCGGGGGACGGTCGGTGTGCGCGGGCTCAAGCGGTCGAGCCGAGGGAACGCAGCGAGAGTCGTGGGTTCCAGTGCGCCGCTCGGCCTCGCCGAAGGTGGCCCAGTACTCAGCGTGTTCTGCGGCCGAACCGGGCTCCGGCGCGGGGTCGAAGACAAAGTATCGGGGCTCGAGACCAGCGGCACGGTCGTTGCGGTCAGCGGTGAGCTCAGCCAAGAACTCGTTGACATCCGACATCCCGCCGAACATCGTGCCCATCATCGGCTGCAGCTCCATGGGGACGGTCGCCGGCACCTGCACGACTACAGCAGACACCCGCCCCCAGTCCTGCGCCGCAGCCGCGAGCATGTTGCGGCCGCCGAGGCTGGTGCCCCACAGGCCGATCAGCGCACCGACGGCCTCAGGCAACCCCGCCGCACCGGTGATGGCGTTCATCCAGTCCTCGACCTGTCCGGGGTGGTTGATCTCCTCCCGCGGTGTGCCACTCGAGGCGCCGAAGTTTCGGTAATCGAAGGAGAAAGAAGCGAACCCTGCCCTACCCAGCTTTTGGGCGAGCTCAGGAATAGTCCACTCCTTGAGGCCACCCATACCGTGGGCCATGACCACCACCGGGAACGGCTCAGAGCCAACCGGGACGGAGACCACGCAACGTGATGCCCTACGAGACAAACTCGGTCTCGCGTATCTGCAGTGTTGCAGCAGAAGTTTCGGTCATTCTCAAGTTCCTGTTCCTCAGGGGTGTCGTTGCGGTCGGTGCTGAGTGGGAGAGTCGATGGACGAACGAGCCACCACTGCGATCGGTTCTCCCCGTAGGGGATGTCCTTCGGTGTGGTGCGCACCCGCGCATCCCGTACAACGGGTCACCGCTGCGACCCCGGTTGCCCACGCTGTGCTGCTGCACCTGGCGGCGCACGGTGTCCACCGCGGTGTTGGTGAGCTTGACGGCGTGGAAGCAGTCCAGCACCGCCCTCGCACGGGGCAGGTGCGTGCGCAGCGCCGAGTTGGCCTTGCTCGGGCGGCAGAGGCATGGGTTCGCCGCACCGGCACTGCATGGAGAGGCTTGAGGCTCGGGCGGTAGCCGAGGGGCGCAGTGAGGAGGCGGTTCTGGCGCCCATCGCCGCCGATATCAGCTCAGGACCGTCGGCGCCGTTTGTCGTCCAGGTGGCGCAGCACGGCGGCGACTCGGCGGTCGGTCTGTTCCGCTGGTGGCAGGTCGAGCTTGGTGAAGATGGCGCGGATGTGCTTGTGCACGGCGCCTTCGGTGACGACCAGCTGCTGGGCGATGGCGGTGTTCCCGAGGCCCTCGGCCATGAGTGTGAGCACCTGGGCTTCGCGGGGGGTGAGCCGATCCAGGCCCGCGTCGGTGGGGTTGTTCGTAAGCAGCTGGGCCACGACTTCGGGGTCGATGGCCGTGCCGCCGTCCGCGACGCGGTGCAGGGCGTCGAGGAAGGTCTGCACGCGCCCGACGCGTTCCTTGAGCAGGTAGCCCAGCCCGGCGGCACCAGCGGCCATCAGCTCGGTGGCGAAGGCCTGCTCGACGTAGGCGGACAGGACCAGCACGGCGAGTCCCGGTTGGCCCCGCCGGGCCTCGACGGCGGCCACGATTCCCTCGTCGGTGTGGGTGGGTGGCATGCGCACGTCGACGAGGGCGACGTCGGGGTGATGTTCGGTGACGGCGTCGAGGAACGAGTGCGGGTCGGCGACGGCAGCGACGACGTCGAAGGACTCCGCGCGCAGCAGGGCGGCGAGGCCTTCCCGCAGCAGTGGGTCGTCCTCGGCGATCACGATCCGCACGGCAGGTCCACCTCCACCCGGGTGGGTCCACCCTCGGGGCTGTGCAGAGTCATCGTGCCGTCGAGGGCTTCGGCCCGGCGGCGGATGCCGAGCAGCCCGGAGCCACGTTCGTCGTTGGCACCACCGACGCCGTCGTCCTCGACGATGACCTCGAGCCGGACGGAGCTGCGTCGGACGGTGACCCGGACCCGGGAGGCGCTGCTGTGTCGCGCGGTGTTGGTCAGGGCCTCGGCGACGGTGAAGTAGGCGGTCGCCTCCACCGCCGCCGCGCAGCGCGTGCTCACGTCGACCTCGACGTGGCAGGGAACCGGGCTGTCCGCGGCGAGCGCATGGAGTGCGCCGCGGAGACCGCGGTCGCTGAGCACGGGGGGCAGGATCGTGCGGGCCACGGATCTGAGGTCGGCCAGGGCGGCCTCGGCGGCGTCCTGCGCCCGGTCGACGGCCGCGAGCGCGGAGGACGGGTCGCCGGCGAGGGCTTGTCGGACGGTTCCCAGGAGCACGGTGACCGCCACCAGCCGGTTCTGTGTGCCGTCGTGCAGCGACCGTTCGATGCGGCGCAACTCGGTGGCGTGCGCATCGAGCGCGGCAGCACGGGTGGCGGTGAGCTCGGCGACGCGCAGGGACAGGTCGGGGCCGCCCGGCCCGGTCAGCAGGAGGCGACCGGGGGCGGCCTGCAACCGGGCGATCCCGGGGCCGAGGAGAGCGATCGCGGCGACCCAGGTGAGCCCGAGGGCGGCGACCCCGAACGCGGCCGCCCAGCTGGTGACCGTCCACAACGGCAGCGACGGTGCCGCCTCCCCTTCCGGCAGCAGACGCCACCAGAACACGAAGCTGAGGTCCCGTACCGCAGAGACCGGCATCAGGACCCCGAGGAACCCCAGCAAGAAGCCCAGCGTCGCGTGCTCGGCCAGCCAGCTGATCTCGCGTCGGGCCGGCGCGTGAACCAGATAGGCCCGCAGCGTGGGCGCGGCAGGCGCGGCAGCCGCGGTCGGGGTGATCGGGTAGCCCCACCGCGTGAGTCGGCTGCGTTCCCGCTCGGCGAGGGCGCGCACGCCCCGCAGGCACAACGGCACCAGCACAAGTCCGACCCCGACCACGCACAGGACCACGGACACCGCCAGCGCGACCGCCACGACCAGGGCCATGGCGGCGGTGCCGAGACCACCCGCGAGCTGTTCCAGGGCGGCCAACCCGCGCACCGCGACGCCCCTGACGTAGAGCCGACCACCTTTGCGCGGTGTCGACGCGACGCGCGGCGATCCTGTCGTGGCGGTCACCGGGCTCACCTTCTGCGGTCGTTGCGCGGACGAGTCCCGCGGGTCGGTTTCATCGTCGCACCCGCCCGCCGTCAGCGTCGTGTTCGGCCGGTCTCGGTACAGCCTGCTGCACCACGGACTGACCAGTGGGCGGGATGGGCTGGACCGCTCCGTCTCGGCAGGGTTGAACCCGATCGAGTTTTCCAGCGAAGAGGAGCGAGTCGATGACCGACGAGAAGAGCGACCCCAGCACCAGCAGCACCGAACCCACCGTGGTGCCCGGGCCGAGCCGCAGGTCGCGGTGGCGGCGGGGATGGCGCCCGGTGACCGCGGCGGCCGTGGTCGTAACCCTCGCCGGGGGCTGGGCGCTGTCGGGCACCCCCGCGGCGCGGTCGGCCGCCGGGAGTGCGCAGGCGGTCACCGCGGCCCTGGACCGGGCCACCAGCGAAGCCGCCGACGCGGCGCCCGGTGCTCAGCTGAATGACCCCGCGCCGGCCAACACCGCGCCCGTGAACGAGGCGTTCCAGCGCGACCTCGACGCGCTCGTGACGGTCGACGGGCTTCCTGGTGTGGAGGCGTTCGTCCGCGACGCCGACGGAAAGGTGCGCAGCTACACCGCCGGTGTGGGCAACGTGGCGACCAAGGCGCCCGTCCCGATGGACGGGCAGGTGCGCATCGGCTCCAACACCAAGACCTTCACCGCCACCACGGTGCTGCAGCTGGTGGGGGAGGGCAAGATCAGCCTGGACGCCTCGGTGGAGAGCTACCTGCCAGGAGTGGTGCGCGGCAAGGGCATCGACGCCACCAAGATCACGGTGCGCAACCTGTTGCAGCAGACGTCGGGACTGCCCGACTACGACGACGTCCTGGCCGGGAAGAGCCTGCTCGCGATCTAGCACACCTACTTTCCCCCGCGTCAGGCGCTGGACGCCGCGCTGGGCAAGCCGGCCCAGTTCGCGCCGGGCAGCAGCTGGGCTTACTCCAACACCAACTACCTGGTCGCGGGGCTGATCGTGCAGCGGGTGACCGGACGTCCCATCGGGGAGGAGATCACGAAGCGGGTGATCGAACCGCTCGGGCTGAAGGGCACGTACTGGCCGAACACCGGGGTGCAGACCATCTCCGGACCGCACCCCCGGGCGTACTTCATGGCCAAGCCGGGGGCCAAGCCGGTTGACGTCACCGAGCAGGATCCCTCGCTGGGGTGGGCCGCCGGGCAGCTGATCTCCGCGCCCAGCGACCTGTCCACGTTCAACCGGGCCCTGCTGAACGGCAGGCTGCTCGAGCCCGCCCAGCAGAAGGAGCTGCTGACCACCGTGGCCTCACCCGGGCTCGAGCCTGATGGCGGGTGGTCCTACGGGTTGGGTTTCGTCAAGCGTGAGCTCAAGTGCGGGGTGCCGGCCTGGGGTCACGGTGGGGACATCACCGGGTTCGAGACCCGCAACCTCACCACCACCGACGGACGCAGCGCGGTCATCGCGACCACCGCCCTGCCCTTCGGGGTCGAGGGCCTCAAACACGTCAACGCCGCTGTGCAGGACGCCATCTGCGGCTGAGGCGCCGCCGACCTCACCGATCCGGACCGGATGTGCGACATCCCGTGAGTTGCTGGGTTCGTTGTCGGAGCGTGAGAGCCTGGTGCAACCAGGACCGGGGCGTTCCGTCTGCTCTTCGCTTCCGTACCCCAATGTGATCCTACTTCAGGGATTGTGAAATATTCTCGCCGAAATCGAGTGTTGTTTCTACTCTGATGAAGGTGAGGTGGCTCGGGTTGGTCCTGGAGGTGGTGCGGGACTTACGCGAGCAGCGGGCACCGGCGAGCCCGGAGGAGGTCGCAGACTTCGAGACCGATGTGCTGGCCGGATTCGTGCTTGCCCGGGCCTCGGCTGGCCTGGCGGATGCGACGATCCGTGGTGACGTCGGGCATCTGGAGCAGGTGCGGGTCTGGTTCGGTAAATCGTTGTGGGACATGGAGGCCGCTGACGCCGACATCTACTTCGGCAAGGCGGCAGCGGCGTGGGCTTTCGCGCACGGTGCGCCAGTCCTCTCGGGACAGGGAGTCCTCGTACCCGGCGAGGACGAGCAGCAGGGCCAGAACACCGCCACCGGACCGCCCGGTTGGTCACCGGGTCTCCCTTGGGGATACGAGCCCAGACCGATACGGCTAGGGCAGTGCGCTGGTGATCGACCTCAGAGCGGCGAGGGTTTCGGAGACGATGTCGGGCAGCGGGAGCGGGTCGTCTTGGTCGAGCCACCGGTCGATGGCGATGTCGAATGCGGTGACCGAGATGTGCGCGGCCAGGGTCGCGGTCAGTTCGTCCTCTCCACGGTCCCGAAATCCCTTGGTGGCTGCCTCGGCGAGGATCAAAGATTTGCGCAGTTCCCGTTCCCGTAGCCCGCTGTCGCTGCGCACGATGGCCCGCCTGGTCCGCAGGTAGTCGTGCAGACCGTCGAACTGGTCAT